>SMTZ1_10000245_pt1 | contig 67780 bp, 42 predicted proteins | sample DeeMarSWOR136_30_FD_25667 | JGI IMG/M metagenome (IMG submission 25667) | reverse complement strand
CGAGACGCAGCCCCAAGGCGAAGAGGAACAGAATGAGAAGGAATAGGTGCTCTTTTCGGAAGGAAATCTTCATCACGTCCCACTTTGAAGGGCACAAAGCGTTACCAAAATAAACCTCGAGCCATGTTGTTCCTTAAACCAAGTGCTCTTATTTCTTGAATAACAACTTCCTGTGCGTGGCTGAGAGAATGAATCATAGAATTCCACTTTTACTATAATTAGCGCAAATAGAGAAGTCAATGAGAAAACAGATGATGCAGAGTTTAGGACTCTGGCGTAGATTCCGTCCACATCCCTTTTGCCTGGACAGTCTGGAGTTTAGTTGAGGCCACATATGAAAGGGGATTTGCGCGGATCTTCAGAGAGGAGATTGGGCGTATCGAAGCCTTTCGTTTCCGATGAAACAACAAGAAACCCACACTATATCAAGGTGAGCTTTCTTGTTCGCTGCAGTAAACTGCAACCGCTACGTTCGTACTATGGACATTCTATTTCAAAAACAGCATTTTCTTCGTCTCCACAAAATCGTCCGCCTGGAGGCGACACAAGTAAACGCCGCTGGCGCAAACGCTTGCTTGCCAAATCGCCCTGTGCCTTCCGGCCAAAAGCCTCTCTGACACAAGGGTGGCGACTTTCTGTCCCCTGATGTTATAGACCGTTAATGTGACGTGGCAGGCATGTGGCAGAGAAAATTCGATGGTCGTGGAGGGATTAAACGGATTCGGATAGTTTTGGGCTAGGTGAAAATCTGTCGGGGTGCTGATGGACTGACTGATATCTTCCTCTACCGGCGTGATGCCTCCTGTGGTGATGTGCAGTATGGTCCCATTTATCCCCACTGCCCAACCTGTGCTGGCATCTGTGAAAAAGACGCCGTCCAGATGATTGGCGGTTCCGGACTCCTGAGCGTACCAGTTGACTCCGCCATCTTCGGTGTATAAGATCGTGCCCAGTTGACCCACGACCCATCCAACATTAGCATCATTATCATCCGTAAAATAAATCTTAGAAAGGCTCTCGATATTACCAGATATTTGACTAGCCCAACTCTGACCTCCATCGGGAGTGTGCAAAATGATCCCACCCCACTGGTTTTCTCCCGCGATCCAGCCCGTATTGTCATCGACAAAATAGACATCATAAAGATATTCGGCGCCTGCAGAAGGCTGTTCGACCCAGATTTCTCCACCATCTGTGGTGTGCAAGATGGCAAAATCTCCCACTGCCCAGCCAGTCGTGTCATCTGTGAAGAAGACGCCAAAAAGCCACTGATCGGTCCCCGAGGTTTGCTCGCTCCAGTTCTCTCCTCCATCGCGGGTGTGAATGATGGTGCCGACCTCTCCCACGGCCCAACCTAATGTGTCGTTCTCAAAATGGACGCTCCACAGTATCTTGGATGTTCCGGAGGGCTGAGCGTTCCAATTGCCTCCGCCATCGTCGGTGTGCACGATGGTCCCTTTTTTCCCTACTGCCCAGCCAGTGCTGTCATCTGTAAAGAAGACACTGAAAAGCTCATAGAAAGTCCCGGAAGTTTGAGCATCCCAGGTGGCTCCAGCATCTTTGGTATGCAAGATGGTCCCGGACCATCCCACTGTCCAGCCCGTGGTGTCATTTGTAAAATAAACATCATCGAGGAACTGCACGGATCCAGAAGACTGTTCATCCCAGGTGCTCCCACCGTCTGTTGTGTGTACGATGGTGCCGCCTTCCCCCACTGCACAGCCGTTATTGCTATCTAAAAAATAGATGCTGTAAAGATCCTGGTTCGGTTCAACGTAGCGAGTCTCCCAGTTGTCTCCACCGTCTGAGGTTTCCAGGATGGCGCCATAGTGACCGGCGATCCACCCCGTGTTTTCATCTATGAAATGGACGTCTTCAAGCAGTGTGTAAGCTGTGGAGGTTTGCACATGCCAGTTGGTGCCACCATCGCTAGTATGCAAGATGATGCCCCCACCTCCCACGACCCACCCATCATTTACATCTGTGAAATAAACGCTGTAATACCAGTCAGTCGTTCCAGAAGCCTGGGTATTCCAGATCTCCCCACCATCGATGGTCTTTATGATGTAGCCATAGTTACCCACCGCCCACCCGGTGGTGTCATCGACAAAGTAGACGCTCTCAAGCTCATAGGCAGTCGCGGAAGTCTGCGGATTCCAGTTTTCGCCACCATCTGCGGTATGCACGATGGTGCCATTGTATCCCACGGCCCAGCCATTATACTGGTCGATGAAAAAAACGCTGTAAAGGCTCGAAACTGTTCCAGGATTTTGCTCACTCCAACTCTGTCCACCATCTGTCGTTTTGAGGACAACTCCTCCTTGCCTGGTTCCGCCCACCGCCCAGGAAGTTCTGTCTCCTCGAAAACATATGTCAAATAGATAACGATCCGTTCCGACGTTGCGCACATCCCAGTTTTCGCCACCATCAGCGGTAAAAAGAACTGTGCCTCCATACCCCACTGCCCATCCAGTATCGGCGTCTGCAAACCAGACGGCGTGGAGATCGTGCCCCTGGGGCAAAGGATTCTGCCAGTACCACCCTTCCTGGGCATAGCTTGAGGTCATCATAAGCATTAATCCAAAAATGAGACAGCTTTTTTTTAACATGATAACCTCCATTTGTAAGGTCACACCGTGAGTGATTACTCCCTTTTTCTATATACATGGCCTATAAGAAGGAACAAAAAGCCCACAGTCCCTTTTTCTCCGACTGTGGGGCACCTTTGCCATGCATATAGCACAGACCTATTATAAATTTCGCCCCTCATCTCTGTATCTTCCTCTATTTATTGAGGAAGATATGCCCTTCTGCTCTCTGCATACCTAATAGCACATACTTCTAAATTTCTCAATAATATCCGTAAGAATATCTTACTCCTCCTCGGAAACCACCCGGGCTACGTCCACCACCTTATCCCCCTCATCAAGATTGATGAGCTTCACTCCCTGGGTGTTGCGACCGATGACACTGACGCCCCTAATGGGGAGGCGTATCACGACTCCTCCCTGGGTGATAATCATCAGCTCATCCGTCTCCACCGTTTCCTTGATGGTGACCACATCTCCGTTGCGAGCTGTGTTCTTGATGGTTATAACCCCTTTACCACCTCTGTGTTGCAGGGGATAATCGCTGATGTTGCTTCTTTTACCGTAACCATTCTCAGATACCACCAGGAGGGTTGCACCCCGTTTCACCACGACCATTCCCACAAGCCAATCGCCCTTTCCCAAAGTGATCCCTTTCACGCCCCGGCTTGATCTTCCCATACACCGGACATCAGATTCAGGGAATCGGATAGCCTTCCCCTTCCTGGTGCCCAAGATAATATCCTGGTTCCCATCGGTGAGCTTGGCCTCGATGAGCTCATCATCCTCATCTACCAATGCCCCGCAGATACCACCCTTGCGCGGATGACTATACTTGGCCAAGAGCGTTTTCTTGATGATTCCCTTCCGGGTGGCGGTGATGACATAGTGCTCATCGTCGAAAAACTTCACCGGCACGAAGGCGGCGATGGACTCTCCCGGCTGGATTTTTAGCAAATTGGCCACTGCCCGACCCTTGGCCATCCGGCCACCTTGTGGAATCCAGTGCACCTTAAGCCAATAGCAGCGCCCCCGATCGGTGAAGAAGAGGATATAATCGTGAGTCGATGCGATGAATAAGTGCTCCACGAAATCCTCTTCCTTGGTACCCATGCCTGTCACGCCCCTGCCGCCACGCCGTTGACGTCTATAGGTGCTGGTAGGCAACCGTTTGATGTAACCCGTATGGGAGATGGTGATGACCATGTCCTCCTCAGCGATGAGATCCTCCAAGGTGAATTCTCCTTGTTCCTCATCGATGATCGTGGTGCGCCGCTCATCGCTGAACTTCTCCTTCAAGCTAAGGAGCTCCTCCTTGATGAGGGCCATCCTATGAACTTGACTTTCCAAAATTCCCTTTAGTCGCGCGATCTCTTTTATCAACTGGAGATATTCCTCCTCTATCTTGCGGCGTTCCAGCCCTGTGAGGCGCTGTAGCCGCATGTCCAAGATGGCTTGGGCTTGAACTTTGGACAAGTCAAATCGTTTCATTAGGCCCTGGCGCGCCGTGTCGGGATCTTTTGACTTTTTAATAAGGGCTACGATCTCATCAATATGATCCAGAGCTATCTTGAGGCCCTCCAGAATGTGGGCCCGCTGCTCGGCTTTTTTCAGATCGAATTTAGTTCTGCGAACCACCACCTCATGGCGGTGCTCCACAAATCTCTGTAGCACCTCCTTTAAATTCAGTACCTGTGGTCGTCCCCCCACCAGGGTCAACATGATGACGCCGAAGGTCTCCTGCATCTGAGTGTGTTTGTAAAGCTGATTGAGCACCACCTCCGGATTGACCCCTTTCCGCAGATCTATGACCACCCGCATACCCTCACGGTCGGACTCGTCGCGTAAGTCGCTGATACCCTCAACCCTCTTCTCTCGAACAAGCTCGGCAATCTTGGCAAGAAGGTTCGATTTGTTCACCTGAAAGGGGATTTCGCTAACGACGATGCTCTCCCGTCCGCTCTTCTGAGTTTCCACTTTAGCGAAGGCTCGTTGGATAACGCGACCTCTACCTGTACGGTATGCCTCCCTGATACCGCTTGCCCCGGTGATTACCCCTCCGGTGGGAAAATCTGGGCCTTTGATGAACTCCATTAGCTCGTCTATTTCGATTTCCGGATCCTCAATCAGGGCCACGATCCCATCGACGACCTCTCCGATGTTATGAGGAGGTATATTGGTGGCCATACCCACAGCGATTCCGGAAGCGCCGTTCACCAAAAGGTTTGGCAATGGCGACGGTAGAACCAGAGGTTCCTGAAGGCTATTATCGAAGTTGGGCGCAAAATCCACAGTTTCCTTGGCCAAATCGCTGAGCATCTCCTCGCCCATAGGAGAGAGGCGAACCTCGGTATATCTCATGGCCGCCGCGCTGTCTCCGTCGACAGATCCGAAATTACCCTGGCCATCTATCATGGGGTAGCGCAGGGAGAATTCCTGCACCATCCGGACCATGGCATCATAGACGGCGGTGTCACCATGAGGGTGGTACTTGCCCAACACCTCTCCCACCACGCGAGCGCTTTTCTTATGCGAACGATTGGAGGCCAGACCTAAATCGTCCATGGCGTAAAGAATACGCCTGTGCACTGGTTTCATCCCGTCGCGTACGTCCGGCAAAGCTCGTGAAACGATCACGCTCATTGAGTAATCGATATACGAGCTCTTCATCTCGTCTTCTATGTAGACCGGGATGATATTTTGTCTAGGAGTCGTCATGGTATTTTGTCTTTCAGTCTATCTATAATCGATTCTAAATGGGAAACATATCTCAGCAAAGAGCCATATTCTCTTATACATCAAGGTTTCGCACATAAGTGGCGTTGTCCTCGATGAACTTACGGCGCGGCTCGACTTTTTCGCCCATAAGGGTGTTGAAGATGCGGTTTGCCTCGGTGGCGTCGTCCAAAGTCACCTGAAACATCGTGCGCGTCTCTGGATCCATGGTCGTCTTCCACAACTGCTCTGGATTCATCTCGCCTAAGCCCTTGTATCTCTGAAGATCTACACCCCTCCCGCCAAGTCTCTTCAGCAAATTGTCCTTTTCCTCTTCGCTGTAAGCATAATGCTCCCGCTTTCCCTTTCTCAGCCGGTAAAGGGGCGGTTGAGCAATGTAAACATGACCCAATTCAACCAGCTCCGGCATATAACGATAAAAAAAGGTCAACAACAGTGTGCGGATATGGGCACCATCAACGTCGGCATCTGTCATGATGATCACTTTGTCGTAACGTGCCTTCACGATGTCGAACTCATCCTTTATACCCGTTCCTAAAGCGGTGACGATGGTCCGAATCTCCTCGTTGCTCAACGCCTTATCCAGACGAGCCTTCTCGACGTTGAGGATTTTTCCCCTAAGGGGCAAGATTGCTTGAAATCGGCGATCGCGTCCAGACTTAGCAGAACCTCCCGCAGAGTCTCCCTCTACTAGATAGATCTCACAATGCTTGGGATCGTTATAAGAGCAGTCAGCCAGCTTTCCGGGCAAGCTGCTGGATTCTAGGGCAGATTTCCTTCGGGTTAACTCTCGCGCTTTGCGAGCGGCCTCTCGAGCCCTACCCGCCGAGACTGTCTTCTCGACGATGATTTTGGCCAACGAGGGGTTCTCCTCAAAAAAGGTGGTCAACCCTTCTCCCAAGACATTCTCCACAGCTCCCTTTACTTCACTGTTCCCGAGTTTTGTTTTCGTCTGCCCTTCAAACTGCGGGTTGGCCAACTTCACACTGACCACCGCCGTCAGGCCTTCTCTCACATCCTCGCCGCTGAGGGTAAAAGAAGCGCTTTTGATCATATTATTTTTCTGCGCATAATTATTCACCGTCCTGGTCAACGCCGTTTTAAATCCACTGAGATGGCTACCTCCCTCGAGAGTCGTTATATTGTTCGCATAGCTGAAGATGTTCTCAACGTAGGAGTCGGTGTACTGCAGGGCGATCTCTACACTGATATCGTCCTTTTCTTTGCCTACATAAATGGGCTGCGCATGAAGAGCGTTTCGGTTTTCGTTGAGGAACTTAACGAAAGAGATCAGGCCACCTTCATACTGAAATACGTGCGACTTCCTGCTCTTTTCTTCGTTGATCTCGATCTTCACCCCAGGATTCAAGAAGGCCAATTCCTTCAGCCTCTGGGAAAGCACATCGAAGCTAAATTCTATCTTCTTAAAAATCTTTGTGTCTGGCAAAAAGGTTATCCTGGTGCCACTTCCTTTTTCTTTGCCCAGAACCTTCAGCTTCGCTTCAGGAACTCCCCGCTTATATTTCTGATAATACCTCTTCCCATCCCTGACCACCTCCACCTCCAGCCACTCCGAAAGAGCGTTGACCACCGAGACACCGACTCCATGCAGACCCCCGGATACCTTATACGATCTCTTATCGAACTTTCCGCCAGCATGGAGTGTAGTCATCACCACCTCGACCGCTGGCTTCTTCTGTGTTGGGTGCAGATCTACGGGGATTCCACGCCCGTTGTCCGTCACTGTAACTTTATTATTTTTAAGCATGGTGACAGTGATGTGGTCACAATAGCCCGCCATGGCTTCGTCGATGCTGTTGTCCACCACCTCGTACACGAGGTGGTGGAGACCCCTGGGGGAAACGCTGCCTATGTACATCGCCGGTCGTCGCCGTACAGCTTCCAAACCTTTGAGCACATGAATGGTACGGGCATCGTATGAATGTCCTCGCTCCTTGCCCTTATTTGCCATAATCAACTATCTCCAATCCACTTATTACGGTGAAATACCTGATCCCCAGCTGTCGCTCACAAAGATGATGTCTCTGATCACTTTCTTACCTACTGCATGGTTCAAACGATCTATAATTTCAGGTTTCACAAAAACCAATTCCGTTTTCCACGTAGAAGACCTCGCTCGAACAAAAATCCTGCCATCTTCAACCCCAACAGCCTCCGTATTCTCAGCTATTTGAGAACCAACGGTTTTGCTCCAGAGAGCTACGGCTTGTCTTTCTCGAACCTTCTCGTCAACTCCCCAGTTGCGAAGAAGACTGTGCAGGACCTGACCCAGAGACATCATCCTTTCTCTTCTCTCTATCGCTGCTACCAAAATGAACACCTCGATTCACGAAAGAGTCACCGTGCCATCGGCGATGATCATCCGGCCTAGACTTTCACCACAACCAGCCAGATCGCTTTCCTTAGCCGTTGCGATAAACATCTGACCGAACTCGGCGAGCACATCAAAAACCAGTCGTGTCCTGTTCTGATCTAACTCGGCGAAAACATCGTCCAATAGTAAAATTGGCTGTTCACCCCTTGCCTGTTGCAGAAATCGGGCGGCAGCCAATTTTAACGCGATGGCCGCTGTTCGGTGTTGACCCTGTGACCCGAATATCCTGAGGTCCATGCCGTTCACAGTCACGACCACATCATCCCTATGAGGGCCTACTAAGGTCATACCAAATTTAAGCTCTTTCTCTCTGGTGCGCTCCAAAGCAAGCTTGAATTGCTCCTCGATGTCGCCGTTCACATCGAGGTCCCCAGCTGCTTTATACGTCAGAGTTATTCGCTCGCTCCCATCGCTGATCTTCTGATGGAGCCGCTGAACCTCTGGATTCAGTTTCTTCAGCACCTGCCCTCTTTTGCGGATAATGCGCGCTCCCACTGCCACCAGTTGCTGGGCCCACGCTTCTAGCTCATCGTCGTCCGCGGCACGCCATCTCCCGCCAGAACGAGACCTCAAGGCTATATTGCGGTGCTGAATTATCTTCTGATACTCTAATAAGGATGCCCAATAGGAAATGCTAATTTGGGAGATAAAAGAATTCAGAAACCGACGACGCTGCCGTGGCGCTCCCATCACTACGGCAACATCCTCAGGAGAAAGATTGACGACATAAAAAAGACCTAATAGATCTGAAGTAGTTCGATGAACAGCATCATTGATTTTTAGCCGGCGTCCATTCTCGCGCGCGAAGAGAATTTCCACGGACACTCGCCGATTTCCTGCTGCTAAGCCCATTCCGTTCAAATATAGCTGCTCTGCCCCTTCCCTGATTAGCTCCTCCTCACTTGCTTTTCGCTGAGACCTAGCCATACAGAGATAGTGAATGGCTTCTAGTAAGTTTGTTTTTCCCTGAGCGTTCCCTCCTAAAAAAATGTGCCCCGAAGTGCTAAAATTTAGTTCTAGAGCCTTATAATTGCGGAAATTTCTCAGCGACAAGAAATCCACAAACAAAACGGCCTCCGATAGGCCTAAGATTTGTTTTGCACCGATTCGTCAGTAAGCCGTAAGGGCATAATTAAACAGAGATAATCCTCACCCTCCTGCTGAGAAGATGGTTTCATTAGGCCGGCACGCACGGGTGTCGATAATTCGAAGGTGACTTCCGGGCTATCTATGTGCTTGAGGATCTCTAAGATGTAATGGGCATTATATCCGATTTGCAAATTCTCCCCTGTGTATTTGGCCTCAATATTATCGCTCGCCTCACCACCTATATCCCGGTCTGAAGCGGAAAGCACCATTAGCCCTGAGGAGAGATCGAATCTCACCTGATGAGTAAGAGAGTTGGAGAGAGTGGAAACTCTTCTCACAGCGGAGTGAAGAGTTTCACGGTCCACCATGAGTTCCTTATCGTTCTCGGTGGGAATAACTTGCTGATAGTTGGGATAAGGACCTTCCAAAACGCGAGAATATAGGGTTGTGCTATCGAGAGAAAAAACCAAGTGATTCTCCCCTATGGTAATCTCCATATCCGCATCTTGTTCCCCGAAAAGCCGGAGAAGTTGATTCAGCGTCTTTGCAGGCACGATGACATCTTTTTCAAAGCTTTTAGGACCTCCTCTTTGTACCCTTAGTTTCGCCAGTCGATGTCCATCGGTAGCTACCATCTTCATCTCTTTTTCTTCTATGTGCCATAAAACTCCATTGAGCGCTGGTCTGGTCTCATCCTTAGAAGTTGAATACAACGTTTTGTTGATCATCCTGGCCAGAGTAGATTGTTTGATTTTAAATGATTGACCCTCTATAGCTTCTGGAAACTGAGGAAAATCCTCCCAATCCATACCCATCAATTGGTATTTTCCCTTCTCGCAATTGATGATAGCCTGCTTATCTTTCACTTGCACGGTTATAGTCGCCTCTGGCAACTCTCTGATGATTTCCGCTAATTTTTTAGCCGGTAAAGCAATGGCACCATCCGTTCCTTGAGATACAGATAATTGGGTTCTAACAGATGTGTCCAAATCGGTGGCGTAAAGGGCAAGCCTCTTACCTTTGAGTTGGAAGAGAATGTTAGAGAGGATAGGCAAGGTCGCCTTTGGGGAGACGACGTTCAAAACCGTCTGAAGCGCAGGGAGAAATTCAGCACGTTCCACAGTAAAATTCATTTTCCCTCCCTTAAACATATTGTGATGGCCACTAAAAAAAGAACCTCTTGAAGACCCGAAAATGCCACCACCATTATACCAAAATTTGGGCCCAAAATCAAGGGAAAAAAGTCGAATATTCTAGGTTTGAAGAGGGCTTTGCGTCATTATCAATATGAGAAATAGGGAAACAGAGTTCGATGTTCACAAGATGTATTTTACAACTTGTTAAGTTTAAAAAATAGTAGTTATAGTAGGAGCTGTGGACTTGTGGATAAACAAGTGTTCACAAGGGAAAATTTGAAGCTAATTCTGGGATGGAAGAGGTTCGGTGAGAGGATGAATGTGAGAATAAACCTGTGAATAAAGGGTTCAATTGTAAACGTATTATCCACAGTGTACGATAATAAAGCCCCGAGAAATGAAATCTACAAATTGTACACAGATCTATACACTGAGGACTCTGCTGAGTTCCTTTACTGTTGTGTTGACCAAATGATCATTTTCTATCAGTTGCTCTACCGTTCGACAGGCATGGATCACCGTGGAGTGATCGCGTCCTCCGAATTTTGATCCTATGGTAGTCAGAGAATAATTGGTCAATTCTCGGGTCAAGTACATGGCGATCTGTCGGGCCAAGGCAACCTCTTTGGTCTTCTTTTTCGCATTCATCAGATGAATAGGAATATTCATGTGCTCCGCTACAACTTTCTGAATGTAGGCCACAGACTTCTCGCTTTTATTTTTGACCACCAGATCCTTGATAACCTCGCGGGCTAGGCTTAGGGAGATATCTTTGCCAGTTAGCGAGGAATAAGCAAGTAAGCGAATAACAGCGCCCTCAAGATCGCGTATATTCGTGGTGATATTGTTGGCGATAAAGGTGGTTACTTCGGTGGGGATGGAGAGATTATCATTTTGAGCTTTTTTTTGAAGAATAGCGATCCTGGTCTCCAAATCGGGACGTTGGATGTCTGCGATGAGTCCCCACTGGAAGCGAGAGAGGAGACGTTCCTCGAGACCCCTTATTTCCTTTGGGGGACGGTCTGATGAAAGAACGATCTGCTTTCCCTTTTGGTGTAGAGTGTTGAAAGTATGAAAGAATTCTTCTTGCGTTCGCTCCTTATCAGAGAAAAATTGGATGTCGTCAACTAAAAGGACGTCTTTATTACGATATCTATTACTAAACTGAGCGGTTTTGTTGTTCTGTATGGATTCGATGAAATCGATGGTGAACTTCTCGGAGGAGACATATACTAAACTCTGGGCTGTGGCATGTTCCTCAACAAAATGGCCAATAGCTTGGATGAGATGCGTCTTGCCCAAACCGACGCCACCATAAATGACAAGAGGATTAAAGGCTGTTCTTCCGGGAGCTTCGGCAACAGCAAGCGATGCAGCATGAGCAAACTGATTACAATCACCTATAACAAAATTGTCAAAAGTATATCGAGAATTCAACCGGGCGGGACTTGTGCGGCGAATCTGGTTCGAGGAAGTCGCTTCTCTCTGCGGGGAGATGTTGGTGAGGAAAGTACCCCTCTCTGAGGAGACTGAAAAGGTGATGGTGGGAGAGTGACCGGTTAACTCTCGAACGGCGTTGACAATGAAATGACCATAATGCTGTTCAATCCATTCTGAGAAGAAAGCATTTGGGACTTTTATAACTATAGTATCTTCCGTGAAGGACAAGATTTCAGTCGGTCGTAGCCATGTTTCGAAGCTCTGCCGAGGTATTTTTTCCTGAATGGTCTGCAGACATTGAGACCAAAGATTTGATTGATTCACTTGGAAATCTCGCGCGCAACTCTTGTCTAGTGGATAAAAGTTATCCACAATTTTTCTGGGAAGGTCCAAAATTAAGGGGCAGAGAAGTAGCACTTAGGACCAGAAAAAGAGCGGAGTTATCAATAGAGGACGCGGAATAAGCTGTGAATGAATGGCTTTCGAAGATGAAAATACGTGGAATGTGGAAAAAAGGAAGTTGTGGAGAGGACCACGAAACCCAGAAGAGTTGTGCACAAGTTATCCACAACGATCAGCATTTCCGCGGTTGCAATGTAATATCCTAGAAAGGAGATGTCAAGAAAAAAATTTTTGAGCTCGAGAAATTTTTTCAAAGGTCTTTATTTTCAACAAATAAAAGAGAATGTACTAGAAAAATAGCTTGACAATATTTTGCTGCACGGCTATATTTTTGAAGTTGTACAATACGAAATGATTTTAAGGAGGTAACGTGAAGAGAACATTTCAGCCGAGCAATAAGAAAAAGAAAGCAGATCATGGCTTTCGAAAGCGGATGAGTACGAAATCAGGCAGAGCAATAATAAAAAGAAGACGAGAGAAAGGAAGAAAACGATTGACACACTGACCATTATGGCGATTCAAAAGGCAGGAGGGTTCGCAGATAGCACATTCAAGGAAAACAAAATGGATCGCCAAGCTTCAGAAAGATGCGCCTGTTAAGAGCGGAGAGTATATAGTTTTTCGATATCTAAAAGAAGGAAGCGATTCTGTACAATTTGCCGTTATCGTTTCTGCTAAGGTAGGGAATGCAACAATTAGGAATAAAATTAAGAGGAGGCTTAAAGAGATTATTAAAACAAAGCTCTCCGTTGATCTAAAGCCTGGATGTTATCTTTTCATCGCAAAAAAAGACATCGTAAATGCCAGATTTGATAGCTTACAAAAAGAAGTTATAGAGCTCATCCAGAGGACATCTGAAAATACCTAATGCTTTTGGAAATAACACATGATGCTTTCAAAAAGCGCTATTTTTCTAATTAGGCTTTATCAATTGGCTTTCTCACCATTTCTCCCCACGAGCTGTCGTTTTTTTCCCTCCTGTTCTCAATATGCCATAGATGCAATGTCGAAGTATAGTTTTTTCAAAGGACTCCTGGTATCGACAAAAAGGATTTTGAGATGCCATCCTTTTCATCATGGCGGCTACGATCCCGTTAAATAGTTCATCATAAAAATGGAGGAGCTGTGGACAAGAGGACAGTCGTCGCCATAGTGCTGATTGGGCTTATCATCATCCTCTATCCATTGTATCTGAAACTCATTGGAGTAGCGCCGAAAGAGCCCACTGAACAAGAGGAAGTGGTTCGCCAACCAAAGGTGGAGCCGAAGATAGAGAAGATAGATGAGAAAATCACTTCTCCACCGGAAGAACCTCGGCAGCTTTTTATTAGCGTTACAGAAGCAGAGCCGGAAACTGTGACTATTGAAAGCGATCTTTTTAGAGGAACGATTAACAGCAAAGGAGCCGTGCTGACCAGTTGGGAGATGAAACCAAGGTTAAGGAATGTTGACCAACAAAATTGGGTTTCATTATTACCAACTGTCATGGAGAAAGGTGCTTTGGGTATAACGATACCTGCAAGCGGTTATGAGATAGATCTCGATGAACTGAATTTCGAAACACAGGACGAATCGTTGTTTCTGGACTCTTCAAATCCTCAGGATTCTTTGAGCTTCAAAGCGGAGACGGAAGAGGGCCTGAAGGTTGTAAAGGTATTTTCTTTCCATCACCGAAGGCATACCATAGGCTTGAGAGTGATCATAGAGGGGGCAAGTGCCCTTAGTGAAGGCAGGCAGTATATTCTATGGTGGAAACCAGGCCTGAATACTACCGAGAAGAAGCGCAATGATGATCTACGCGCCTTCGCCGCTTACGCAATGCTTGGAGACGAGTTAATAAAAACCAGAATAGGGGGCGATGGAGCCATCAAAGACAGCAGTTTTACCGGAAACACCAAGTGGATAGCCATGCAGACAAAATACTTCTTGATGGCCATGATGACGCCCGAGGATGTGGTGGGGCGTGGTGTGAAGTTTCGAGCGTATTATGAGAAGGGGAATGAGGAGCAAGAGACGCTGGAGCAGAGAATTATCAGCACGGGTCTGTACATGCCCCTACAGGAAGGCATGTGCGATCACAGCTGGGAGATATATTTGGGACCCATGGATTACTTCGTTCTCAAGGATTATGGTATTGGCCTGGAAAGAATGGTTAACTTAGGATTTAAATACATTAGATGGATAGGGCTGATTATTCTTCACCTCTTCGTCAACATCTATCGGATCATCCCTAACTATGGGGTTGTTATCATTATCTTTTCCATCGTTGTTAAAATTATCTTCTACCCCCTAACGCGCAAGAGCTTTGAGTCTATGAGGAAGATGCAGGACATTCAGCCGGAAATTTCAAAGTTGCGGGAGAAATACAAGAGCGACCCGGCGAGACTGAACAAGGAGACCCTGGCTCTTTATCGAAAATATAAGATCAACCCCGCTTCGGGTTGTTTCCCCATGCTCCTGCAGATGCCGGTATTCATAGCACTTTACGCCGTATTTAGGAATACCATTGAGCTCAGGGGGGAAAGCTTTCTGTGGATCAAAGATCTATCAGCTCCGGATACGGTCTTCCATCTGCCCATGAAGCTTCCCATCTATGGAGATGCTTTCAATATCTTGCCCATCATAATGGCTGTGACCATGTTTATTCAGCAGAAGATCTCCATGAGGGATCCAAAGCAAGCATACATGGTCTACATGATGCCCATTTTTCTGTTCTTTCTGTTTAACAATTTCTCCTCTGGATTAGTTCTCTATTGGACTTTATTCAACCTGCTGACCATTCTTCAGGAAAACAGACGCCGTCGACGGCAACCAAGCGAGACAACATCACCAGCTAAGGATAAAGATAAAAGCTGATAATTATGATATTAGAAGAAACCATAGTGGCCATATCGACCCCTATTGGTGAAGGGGCCATAGCCATCGTGAGAATAAGCGGACCAAGGGCAATTGCACTCGCCGACAAGCTGTTCTTGGGCAAAGTGAGTCTTTCTGCGGTTCCTTCTCATTCTCTGCACCATGGCAAAATAGTCAATCCAAAAACAGGCGCGCTTATCGATGAGGTGCTGGTATCCGTGATGAAAGCTCCGAACACATATACCGCTGAAGATATGGTGGAGATTAACTGTCACGGAAGCATTCTGATAACGCGAAACATCCTTGAGCTCGTTCTCGACATCGGTGCTCGACTGGCGACACCTGGTGAGTTCACCAGAAGAGCATTTTTGAATGGCCGCATAGATCTGGCCGAAGCGGAAGCCGTCATTGACGTCATTCGCTCGAAGGCAGATTTGAGCCTAAAAGTAGCTCTGGATCAACTGAAAGGGGACTTGTCTGGGAACTTCGCAGAGATTCGCCGAAATATCATACAAGCGTTATCTGTCGTTGAGGCAGGGCTCGACTTCTCGGATCAAGTGTCGGATATCGATGCTTGCGATGAAGTTCTGCAGCCTTTAAAGAAAGCAGAGAAAATCATCACCCGGCTGTTGTGCGGGTCGAGAATCGGTCAGCAGCTCCGAGAGGGTTTTGTGGTGGTTATCGTGGGCCGCACCAATGTCGGCAAATCAAGCCTATTTAACGCTTTGCTGCAGACCAACAGGGCTATCGTGACGGATATACCGGGCACCACGCGAGACAGCATCTCCGAACAAATAGAGCTGGCAGGGATTCCGGTACGGCTTGTGGACACAGCAGGATTTCATGCAAGCTCGGGCATCGTTGAAAAAGAGGGAATCAAACGAACTCGCCAGCAGATAGACTCAGCAGACCTCTTGCTACTGATGCTGGACGGTTCAGCTGCTCTTAGAAAAGAGGATCGCTGTCTTCTTCGGGAGACGGAGAAGCACAGCAGACTTCTGGTGATCAACAAGATCGACCTACCAAACCTGCTCGATATAGGGCGGCTGAGAGGTCTCCCTGTGCCCCAAAAGAAAATTCGCACCTCGGCGAAAAGGGGCGATGGAATCGGGGATTTGGCCAAGATCATTAGGGAAACTATGCTGAACGGACAGGGCCCCGATGTGTCCGAGCCAATAGTTACCAGGGTGCGCCATCAACAAGCCCTGAAAACAACGTTAAGGGATATTCGCAGGGCTCGACGGAAGGTAAAGAGGGGTGGTGAAGAGGAGCTTCTGGCCGTGGACCTGCAAGAGGCCCTTTCTACCCTCGGGCAGATTACAGGAGAGACCTGTAACGAAGAGATACTCGAGCACATTTTTTCACAATTTTGCGTTGGAAAATAAAGAGATGTTTCACGTGAAACTATGGGAGGGAGAAAGGAAGAGATGTTTCACGTGAAACTGTAAGAATCCAAAAATTGTCACTTTGGATCCCTTTTATCAATGGCCAGAGCAAAAGATAAAAATAACCAATACGACGTTATAGTCGTTGGCGCTGGGCACGCTGGATGCGAAGCCGCCTTGGCGACTGCGCGACGAGGTCATAAAACGCTCATGCTCACCATGAATCTGGATGCCATTGCTCAAATGTCCTGTAATCCTGCCATCGGTGGTCTTGCCAAGGGGCAACTCGTTAAGGAAATCGATGCTTTGGGCGGCGAGATGGGTAAGGTCATTGACATCACAGGAATACAGTTCCGGATGCTCAATACGGGTAAGGGACCAGCGGTAAGAGCTCTCAGGGCGCAAGCAGATAGAGCGCAATATCGTATGGAGATGAAAAGACGGCTGGAAAGGCAAGACGACCTTGAGATAAAGCAGGGAACCGTCGTTGAGATTCTGATCTCTCATGGCAGGGTGAGAGGAATAAAGACCCAACTGAGCCAGAAGTTCTACTCTAGGTGCGTCATCCTGGCGGCTGGAACTTTCTTAAATGGACTCATTCACGTAGGCCTGACTAGCTTCACGGCAGGACGGATGGGTGAGTTTGCAGCTAAGGGTCTGTCGGAACAACTTGCTGGCCTTGGTTTTGAGGTGGGCAGATTGAAAACGGGTACGCCACCGCGTGTTGACAGCAGAAGTGTGAATCTGGCCATGACAGAAGCACAGAATGGTGATCGTCCACCGCGGCCATTTTCTCTGTGGACGAAAAAGCTGCGGCGAAAGCAGCTTCCTTGCTACCTGACCTATACTAACGAAAAAACCCATGAGATCATCACGGGCGGGCTGAACAGGTCCCCTCTGTATAGTGGAAAGATAGTCGGCGTTGGCCCTAGGTACTGTCCTTCTATCGAGGATAAGGTGGTAAAATTTCCTTGTCAGAGACAGCACCAGATTTTCCTGGAACCCGAGGGTCGAGAGACATCGGAGTTTTATGTCAACGGCTTTGCCACAAGCCTTCCGGAGGATGTCCAGCTTGACGCCCTGAGAACCATTCCGGGATTGGAAAAAGCTGCCGTTACCCGTTTGGGATACGCCATAGAATACGATTACTTTCCCCCCACGCAGATAAAGCCTAACCTGGAGACGAAACTCATCAACGGGCTGTTCTTTGCCGGCCAAATCAACGGGACATCTGGCTATGAAGAGGCTGCAGCTCAAGGGATTATGGCTGGTATAAATGCTGTGCAGAGTCTGAGGGGAAAAGAAGCTTTTATCTTGGACCGCTCTGAGGCATATATTGGGGTTCTCATAGACGATCTGGTTACAAAGGGGACGAAAGAGCCATATCGAATGTTCACCTCACAGGCCGAATACAGGCTTTTGTTAAGACAGGACAACGCGGCGGCAAGATTGCTAAAGTATGGCTTGAGATTCGGTCTCATACCCGAAGAACTATTTCAGGCCAGCGTCGCGAATGAGGCGCAAATAGAAAAGATCTTAAAAGCGCTTCAAAAGACGAGGATCATGCCTTCTCAAGCAAATTCCCTTTTGGAAAGAAAGGGATTGGCGCCGATGAAACAGCCCGTTCGATTGGAGCAGCTTTTAAGACGGCCAGAAATTAGCTTTGGAGACATCAGGGGCATGAGCCAGTTAGAGCTCACGCTGACGCCAGAACTCATAGAGCGAGTTGAGGTTGAGGTCAAGTACAGCGGCTATATTCACAGACAGTTGGCTCAGGTAGAGAAGTTTAAACGGCTTGAGGCGCAGGCCATACCCGAAGCTATTGATTACTCAGGTCTTAAGGGCTTTTCGACCGAGGCACGTGAGAAGTTGCAGCAAATACGACCACGTTCTGTGGGACAGGCCATGAGAATTTCTGGGGTTACTCCGGCAGACATTTCCGTTTTGCTCATTCACCTTCACAGAGGTGGTGGTGATGATCAAGGGGCAAGAAGAGGGCGAGAGGTGGGAGCAAGAGTTAGTGCGGGGTTGTCTTCGTCTGGGCCTGCGGCTGTCTCATAGTCAGATTCGTTCTTTTCGGGTTTATGGGGATCTGTTAAGGATTTGGAATCCCAGCACCGGCCTGGTATCGCCAAGAGATGAACACCGGGTGGTTAGTAGACATTTCCTCGACTCTCTCAGCGTTCTGAAAGTTTTTGACGTTCTAAAAGGCGCCCGTATATTGGATGTGGGGAGTGGCGGGGGCTTTCCGGGCTTGCCGCTCAAGATATGCCGTCCAGAGGTCTCTCTGACTCTTTTGGAGCAGAAGGAAAAGCGGTTTTTTTTCTTAAAGACGTTGATTAAGACGCTTGGACTGAAAGAGGTCACCCTTTTCTGCCGCAGAGCGGAGGAAGCACATCGAGAGCCTGATATGCGCGAAGGTTTTGACATTGTCCTGGCCAGAGCTGTTGCCCGCATGGAGAAGCTGGTCCAGATATGCTTACCCTTTGTGCGGACGGGGGGGATTTTCGTAGCATATAAAAGCAGGCGGGCAGAGGAGGAGTTGACCCGAGCATCGAGACAGATTAAAGGCGCTAGCGGGGAACTTCTGAGCGTTGTACCAGTGGAGGTTCCCGGTAGCAAGGGACTGCGCTCTCTTGTTCTGATACAAAAATCCAATTGATAGAAAGGTCTTTGGTGATCCCCTAAAATGGGTCGGGTTATCGCTGTGGCGAATCAAAAAGGCGGCGTTGGGAAAACGACCACCGCTGTGAATTTGGCCGCTTGTCTCGCCGTGGTGGAGAGAAGAACGCTGTTGGTGGACATAGATCCTCAAGCCAATAGTACCAGCGGACTGGGTTTTACACCGCAAGAGATAAATGGGAGCGTATACGAAGTTTTAATTCAGGAAAAGCCAATGAGAGAGGTCATATGCGCTACTCGAGTACCTTATCTTGATCTGGTTCCATCTCATGTGCGCTTGGTGGGTGCAGAGGTCGAATTGGTGAACATAATGGCCAGGGAACGAAAATTGATGAACGCACTGGAAGAGGTTCGTCAGGAATACGTTTATGTTCTCGTAGATTGTCCCCCGTCGTTAGGATTGCTAACCGTGAACACGCTCACGGCTGCCGACTCGGTGTTGATACCTATTCAGTGTGAATACTATGCTTTGGAGGGATTGGGTCAATTATTGAACACCATTCGCCTGGTGCAAAAGCACCTGAACCCTAACCTGAAAATAGAAGGTGTCCTCTTGACGATGTACGATAACCGACTTAACCTCTCTAAACAGGTAGCTCAAGAGGCCAGGGAGTATTTCAACAAGAAGGTTTTTAGGACTGTCATTAATCGGAATGTCAGGCTTGGTGAGGCGCCGAGCTTTGGCAAGCCCATTATCCTCTATGACATCCTATCGACGGGTGCCGAAAACTATATGGACCTCGCAAGGGAAGTGATGTCAAATGGCTAGAAAGGCGTTGGGCAAGGGCATAAGCGCCATCATACCTGACGTATCTTTGGTATTCGACAAGAAAAAGAACCTGTTAGTCGACATACCCCTTGAGAAGATTTCCACTAATCCAGACCAGCCCCGACGTGACTTTGATGCGCATGGATTGGAAGAGTTGTCCAGATCTATCAGCGAGAAGGGCATCTTGCAACCGGTGGTTGTCAGATCTGTGGGCGATGATTTTCAACTCATAGTCGGAGAGAGAAGGGTCCGGGCAGCTAAATTGGCTGGAATGAAAAAGATTCCAGCAATTGTCTGGGACGTTTCACATCATAGTGAAATGCTCGAATTAGCCCTTGTGGAGAACCTACAGCGGGAGGATCTGAACCCCATTGACGAGGCCAGGGCATATGAGAAGCTGATTAAGGATTGCGGTCTCACGCAGAAAGAGGTCTCCCAGAAAGTGGGAAAAGATCGCACCTCTGTTGCCAACGCATTACGATTATTGAAATTGCCGGCTGAGGTGCAGTCGCGAGTAGTTCAAAAAACCATCTCCGCAGGCCATGCCAGAGCCCTATTAGCTTTGCAAAACCAAGAAGATCAAGTGGCCTTAGCTGAGAGAATCGTTGGAGGAGGCCTCTCTGTCCGCGAGGTGGAGCGCGCTGTTCAAAGGAAGAAGAGGCAAGCTCCTCGAATTAGAGTAGCTCGGGCTCAGAAATCACCTGAGTTGAGAGAGCTGGAGGAGAGGCTACAGAGGTTTTTAGGGACGGCGGTGCGTATAAAGCGGGCGGGCAAAAAGGGCCGCTTGGAGATCGAATTTTACTCTGATGAGGATCTCGAAAGGATATTGGGAGTTATTGGGGTAAGGTAGCAAAAAGGGCTCGGAATTTGAAACGTCATGTGGCGATGTGGGATACAGCCACATGACAGAAGGGAGATCTTGGCTTAATTGAGTGAGATTGACGTCCGTCTTTTTTCACATTAAACACTTGACAAAGGCAGGTCAAAGTGATATGATAAAAAATTATTTCTATGTCTATTAAGGACAGGGCGACTGGAGAGTGTTACTTTTTATTAAGAAAGCGTTTCATTACAGTAAGACATAAAGCGGCGCGAAGCATTGAGAAGATCCAATCCGGTAAAGAGCTCGCGCGAAGAGATGTTATTGGTCCATTCTTCTAAAGGCCAATATTTTAGAGAAACGGGAAAAGCAAATGACTGAAGAGAAGAAGGCATTCACCGTTATCATTGTTCCAGAAGACATCTCCAAAACCTATACATTGCGCGTAAGCCGTGGTTTGCTCTATGTGTTTGCGGCAATATGTTTGTTTTTTTTGGGTTCCTATGCCTACATAGCGATCGTTCATCAGAAGGCGTTCTCGAAGGCCAGAAAGGCAGACAGGCTAGAGGCCGAGAACGCTATCTTGAGGGCTCAAACGCAGAGGGTGGCCGAGCTAGAGAGCGAGCTCACTGGTTTGCAAAAAGTGCGGCAACAGCTCTATGCCCTGGCAGGTCTGGAGGGCGATGAAGGTCCGAGTGGGGGTAGCATATCTGTGTCAGATCAATCGATTCTTCTAACTGATGAAGAGATGAACCAGCCCACGTCTGAGGTTTTGCGAGCCGGGTTCATAGATCCGCTGTTGGAGGATACGGCACATGTGGCTACATCCAGGATCCCCTCGTTCTGGCCTGTCAGGGGGTGGGTAACGGCCGAATTTAATGAAATTCTTCCTGGAAGAGAGAAGAAGCACACCGGGATAGATATCGCCGGACCCCAGAGAACGCCGATCCTCAGCGCCGCATCGGGGAATGTGACCTTGGCTGAGTGGGATAAAAATCTTGGTTTGGTGGTCATCATCGATCATCAAAATGGCCTCAGCACTCTTTACGGCCATTGTTCTGAGATCCTGGTGAAGGTGGGAGATTTTGTTACCCAGGGTCAAATTATCGCGCATTTAGGTAGCACAGGAAAGAGTTCTGCGCCTCATCTCCATTTCGAAATCAGAAAGGATGATCTTTCTTTAGACCCTCGGACCTATTTAGGACCTTGACGAAACTGTTCGCAAGGAGGCTCACATGTTTGGCAAGGAGAGTGAAATGCGGTCGGAGGACACAAAACTAAGCACCGTTATAGCGAAGGGCACCAAGATCGTCGGAAATATCAACATGGAAGGGAACGTCCGTGTCGATGGTCATATCAAAGGGAAGGTAACCACCTCTGAAGTACTGACTATAGGGAAAACAGGGGTTGTCGACGGAGAGGTTCAGGTCAAAGAGGCTGTTGTCGGCGGGAAAATCAAGGGGAACCTGGTGGCATCTCAAAGAGTTGAGCTGGAAAGCAAGGCCACCATCCTTGGAGACGTAACAACGCGCATTTTTGTCATCAAAGAGGGTGGGGTATTTCATGGAAGATGTTCCATGCAGGAGGGGGAGAAAGAGGAGAGGAAGGAAAAGGAGGTGCCTCAAAGGGTGGAGGAGAAACCTGAGATTTCTGTGAGCAAGCCGCGAAATGCAAAACCTCTTGGGCCAGCACCTGGCGAGAAAAGGCTTTAGACGCCCAACAAGTCCGTAATGTGGATATGTGGATAACTCGGCACCGGCCGTGGATAACTCGGTAAGGCTTCTTTGCAAAGGAAGTTGAGGAAATAATCTCACAAACTCATAGATGGTTATCCACAAAGGAAAGGCATAGTTTGGTGTTGCCCTCTCGGCTTAAGGTTGAGGTAAGGCTCTCAGCAAAGAACATGTGAAAAGGAGCGCTGATGTGGCATTAGAGGCTCTAAAAGAGATCCGGCGTGCTGAAGAACAGGCCCAAGATCTTCTTCGCAAAGCTCAGGCGGAAGGGGATAAAAGCCTATTGACAGCTGAGAAAGACCGGGATAAAGCCATCGAGAAGGCCAGGCTTCAGGCAAAGAAACTTATCGAAAAGAAAATTACTCAGGCTTCTCAGCAAGCTCAGCAAGCGGTGTTAAAACTCAAGGAAAAGGGCAAGAAGGAAGAGAAGGCACTGAGAGAGCGGGCCGAGGCGAGAATGGAAAAAGCGCTGGAGATTGTGCTGAACAGATTTTACCAATAGATACGGGGGAATTCATTGGCCGTAGCCAGGATGCAGAAAGTCCAGATTCTCTTCCATGCTTCTGTGAAAAAGGATCTATTGGAAGAGATCCAGAAAATTGGGTTGGTGCACGTGAATAGTTTTAAGGAAGGCTTATCACAACTACCCGAGGGGATCTCTTTTGGAGAGGAAACCGACGTTCAAGAATTGGAGGCGTTTCTTTCAGGATTGGAGTTTGCGCTGGCGTATCTAAAGCCCTTTGAGGAGAAGTTGGGTGGATTGAAAAAGCTCTCATCACCAAGGGTTGAGATAAGTGAGGAAGAATATCGAAAACTAGTTGATGAGTTCGATGGCCAACAAATAGTTCAAGCCTGTCGCCAGCTAGAGCGAGAGAGGATCAGGTTGACCTCGGAGCTCAGCGAAAAGAAGAGCCTTGTAGAACAATTGGGGGGGTGGGCTGATCTTGATATCCCCCTGGAAGAATTGGCTGCCACGGCGAGCAGCGAGATGCTCATCGGCTCGGTGCCCATGGGGCAATTCTCCTCCCTGTCCCAAAGGCTAAAGGAAGAAGTTCAGGCGTATCAACTGGAATTGGTGGGAACGTATGGCATGGAGGAGAACTGTATGCTTCTCTACCACCGGCTAGAGACAGAAGCGGTGATGCGAATCTTGGAGGAGATGGAATTCGCCGAGAAGAGGTTTCCTAACTTGAAGGGTACTCCCCCAAAAGCGGTTGAGCGCCTGGAAAAGGAGTTGTTAGAACTTCAAAAGGCGCTTGAGGCCTTGCACAAAAAAAGTCGAAAGTTCGTAAAAGAAGGTCCTAAGCTTATGGTCTTGGCAGAGCACGTAGCCGATGAACTGGAGAAAAAGCGTGCGGAATTCGAGATGGCCAATACAGAGCGGGTTTCTCTTCTAGAGGGATGGGTTAAAGAAAAGGAGTTTAAGGGGTTGCAAAAGCATCTGGAAAATGCATTTGGTCCTCTTTCGGTGACCGCCGTCGATCCATTGCCCGGAGAGAGCCCACCGGTGGAGCTGGTAAACAAACCAGTACCCGGTTCCTTTGAAATGGTCATCGATCTGTATGGAAGGCCGAAATATACCGAACTTGATCCCACACCGATTCTGGCGCCCTTCTTCGCAGTATTCTTCGGGCTATGCCTTACAGATGCCGGGTATGGGCTCACACTCGCTGTGCTATCGTTTGTTTTCTTGAGGAAGTTCCGATTAGGACCAGGAACTCGGAAGTTGTTTCAGCTGCTTTTTTGGAGCGGCCTGGTCACTATTGTGGCCGGCGCCATCACCGGGGGCTATTTCGGCATCGATTGGAGCAAGCTCGACCCAGAGTCCCCGGTGGTTAAGGCCGTCTATGCGGTGAAGCTCTTCGATCCCATCGGAGATGCCATGACCTTTTTCAAGATTGCCATAGTACTTGGGGTCGTTCACCTCTTCGTCGGCCTTACGCTAAAGATGTTCACGGGGATCAGAGAGCAACAGCCGCTGCAATCGGTGCTTATGCACGGCCCCTGGCTGTTGGCAGATGTGGGAGTGGGCATCTCCATGTTGAACTTTTTATCCCCAGTTGGGGAAAGCTTGGCCAAACTGGGAACGTACTCCCTGGTGGCAGGTTTGGGGGGAATTTTTCTGTTCAGTGGCATCGGGACCAAGAATCCCTTCGCATGGGTGGGTAAAGGGTTGGGTGGAATATACGGTGTGATAGGCATTTTCAGCGACATCTTGTCATATTCACGTTTGGTGGCTTTGGGGCTGGCCACGGCCGTCATTGCCGGGGTGATCGACACGCTGGGTGGTATGTTGATGAAGATTCCCTTTATCGGCATCATCATGGCCATCGTTTTGTTCCTCGTTGCTCATTTGGCCTACATAGTGATATGCTGTCTGGGTGCATTCGTGCACACGGCCAGGCTGAATTTTGTGGAATTTTTCTCGAAATTTTACGAAGGAGGTGGAGAGACATTTAATCCTCTGCGAAAGAGAGGTCAGTATGTGTTGTGGCGGAAAAAACAGGATGAACTTTCATAAAAACCAAGTGGACACCCACTCAGGGAAAGGGGGGTCAATGTACTCGGTGAGGTTGAGGAGAATCTTGGGCGTTTCCATCGTCACCTTGGTGGTCCTATTTCTTGCTGCTCCGGCCTTCGCCCAAACGGAAGGCGCTGGCGTTGGCGACTGGTTTCGCTTCGGCCCGGTGACGTTGTGCATCGCCGGTGCGGCGCTGGCGGTAATTCTTTCAGGCATCGGGTCAGCGGTGGGAATAGGTTATGCGGGGAGAGCCAGTCTCGGGGCCATGAGCGAGGGCACAAAGGATTTTGCAAAGTACTTGATGCTAACGGCTCTTCCTGGAACTCAGGGCATTTATGGTTTTGTGGCTGGATTTCTGGTTATGCTCTGGAGCGGCATCATGGCGGGCGAGACGGGCGCTTTGACTGTTTCGAAGGGATGGCAGTTCTTTTACGCCAGTCTGCCCGTGGCCTTCGCAGGCTTGTTCTCAGCGATACAGCAGGGAAAGGTGTGTGCCTCGGGAGTTAACATGACCACAAAACAACCAGGAGAGGTTGGGAAGGCGCTGGTTTTAGGCGTGTTCGTCGAGTTCTACGCCGTTTTGGGTCTTCTCATCACCATTCTGCTCCTCATCAGCATAAGAGGGTAAGAAGAGAAAAGCGTTATATTGGTTTGATGAGAGCAGGAGGAGTCGTTTATGTCTGTGGAGACGATTACGGAGAAGATCCTTTCCGACGCCCAGGCCGAGGTGCTTCGGATAGAGGCCCAGGTTGCCGAGAGGGCGAAGAAAGTCGAGGCCGAGCAGCGGGAACAGGCCAAGGCCATAGAGAAAGAGGCCGAGGAAGAGGCCAAGCGGAGAGCGCAAGATCGCCGGAAGAAAGATATCGCCACAGCTGAGTTGGAGCTGCGAAAAGCGCTTCTAGACCAGAAACAAAGGCTTATACAGCAGGTTTTTGACAAGGCATTAAAGCGTTTGACAGATTTAAAGGGAGAGAAGTACGAGAGATTTATTCTCGAACTCCTGATGAAGGTGGTGGAGGTGGGCGATGAGGAGGTCATCTTCTCCGACACCGATGACCGTAAAATAGGCGAGAAGCTATTGGAGGAGGCCAACAATCGGCTGGTAAAGGCGGGCAAGAAAGGAGGTCTCAGAATCGTTAAAGAGAATCGAGACTTTCAAGGAGGTTTCATCCTGCGCCGGGGAAAGATGGAGGTAAACTGTTCCCTAAATTCACTATTCGAGAGCGTTCGGGAGGAATTGGAACCTCAGGTAGCTGAAGTATTGTTTTCATGAAGAACTTTTTTATGCGAGAAATATTCTCTATTTGGCGGTGGCTTCTATCATGGACCTCTCAGTCATCACCTTCAAGGACGACACTCGGTATGCCTACGCCGTGGGTCGCGTCAGAGCCTTGGAGACGAAGTTCTTGACCAAGGCGGATTTTTCCCGCCTGCTGGATGCCCCCGATTTCCCCCAGGCCCTTCGTTTGTTGGCTGAGATGGGCTACCCGGTGTCGGAGGAGACGACGGATTATGAATCAGTCTTAATGGCCGAGCAGAGGGAAGCGCTGTTACTTTTAGAAAAGCTGTCAGAAGATGAGGAACTATCGACGTTCTTTCGACAGCGCTATGACTATCACAACCTCAAAGCGCTGCTTAAGGGAAAGCACTCACAGCAAGACCTGGAGCAAGCGTATATCGACATGGGTCTCATTTCCCTGGAGAATTTGGCTCAAGCCGTGATGGGAGAGGAGACGCGTGCGCTGCCGGAAAGGCTGGCACGGGCCATGTTGGCAGCGGAAGCTGCTTTTGCCGAAAGTCGCTCTCCTCAGGACTTGGACGTAGCCGTGGACCGGGAACAATATAGTGCCATGACGGAAGCTTTGCGTCGAATGGAAAATCATTTTCTTCAGACTTGGATGACGTGGGAGGTAGACCTCCTCAATATCAAGTCTTTTTTGAGACTTCGCTGGCTGGAGGAGAGCACAAGGCTGATGGAACGGGACCTGCTTCCAGGAGGCAGCCTGGATGCGGGTTTTTTCCGGGAGATCAGGGAAGAGCCTCTGGATACTCTTTCACAAACCTTTATGCGAACGCCCTATGGCAAAGCCATCGCCGAGGGGATTTCTCAGTTGAAGGTCCAGAAGAGCTTCGCTGCTCTGGAGAGAAGCTGCGACGATTTGGTCATTCAATTATTGAAAAAGAGCCGGGAAACAAGTTTTGGTGTGGAGCCCTTGGTGGTCTATCTTCTGCTTAAAGAATTCGAAATAAGGGCTGTAAGGGCAACGTTAGTGGGCAAGCTCAACGATTTGCCCAAGGAGAAAATCAAGGAGCGTCTACCCAGTGAATACGTCTAATATCGCCGTCATCGGAGACAAAGACTCCGTATTATGTTTTAAAGCCGTTGGGGTGAGCGTTTTTCCCACGGCAGAGGTGGATGAGGCCAGAGAGATCCTCGAGAAGTTGATCCGAGGGGATTATGCGGTGATATTCATCACAGAGCCGCTAGCTGCCGGGCTAGAGGAGGAAATACAAAAAGTCGCCTTTCAGCCGCTTCCCAGCGTGGTGCTCATTCCCAACAGCAAGGGCTCATTGGGAACTGGGGCGGAGCGGATTCGGGGAGTCGTCAAGAAAGCGGTGGGAGCAGATATCTTGTCGGATGGTGAGGAGGGATAGATGAAGCAAGGAGTCATCGTGAAGGTTTCAGGCCCGCTGGTGGTTGCCAATGGGATTGAAAATGCCCGCATGTACGATGTGGTCAGGGTGAGCGAGAAAAAGCTCATCGGCGAGATCATCGGGCTTCGCGGCGACCTGGCCTCCATCCAGGTTTACGAGGATACCGCTGGATTAGGTCCCGGTGAGCCGGTGGAATCTACGGGAATGCCCCTGAGCGTGGAACTCGGACCAGGCATGGTGAGCGCTATTTACGATGGTATTCAACGGCCCTTGAGTGTGATCCGAGACCAAGTGGGCGACTACGTCGCGCGAGGAGTTGACATTCCGGGTCTGGATAGGAAGAAGAAGTGGGCCTTTAAGCCGACGGTTAAGGTGGGAGATAAGGTGACGGGAGGAGATATTTTAGGGACAGTGGAGGAAACCCCCGTGGTGACGCACAAAGTTCTCGTTCCTCCAGGGCTTTCGGGAAAAGTTGAGAAGATCGAGACCGGAAAGTTCACCGTGGAACAGCCCATCGCGAAGCTGAAGGCCGAGGGAGACTCGGTGGATGTGACCATGATGCAGCGGTGGCCGGTTCGAAGGCCGAGGCCCTATCGAAAAAAGCTTATCCCTACGGAGCCCCTGTACAGCGGGCAGCGAGTTCTGGACACCTTTTTCCCAGTTGGCAAAGGTGGAACAGCTTGCGTCCCCGGTCCCTTCGGAAGTGGCAAGACCGTCATTCAACATCAGCTAGCCAAGTGGGCCGATGCTGATATTGTGGTCTATATCGGCTGTGGAGAGCGTGGTAACGAGATGTGCGATGTGCTCACGGAGTTCCCCGAGCTGAAGGACCCACGAACCGGTGAGCCTCTGATGAAGCGGACGGTGCTCATCGCCAACACCTCCAACATGCCCGTCGCAGCCAGGGAAGCCTCGGTATACACGGGCATAACCTGTGCAGAGTACTTCCGCGACATGGGCTACTCTGTGGCCGTCATGGCTGATTCCACATCTCGCTGGGCCGAGGCTATGCGTGAGATCTCGGGTCGACTGGAGGAGATGCCTGGCGAGGAAGGCTACCCTGCGTATCTTGGGACCCGAGTGGCCGAGTTTTACGAGCGGGCTGGCAAAGTAGTCTGCGAATGCAGCGATAATCGGCAGGGTTCCCTTACGGTTATAGGTGCCGTTTCTCCCCCAGGCGGGGATCTTTCAGATCCAGTAGTTCAGGCCACTCTACGGGTTGTTAAGGTCTTTTGGAGCCTGGAGGATCTGTTGGCCTTTAAACGACATTTTCCGGCTATCAGCTGGTTGAATAGTTATTCCCTTTACTACGACAATATTAGTCAGCACCTCAAGGAAGATGTAGACGAGAACTTCGAGACCATGCGGGATGAGGCCATGAAGTTGCTCCAACAAGAAGCAGAGCTGGAGGAGATGGTCAAGTTGGTGGGCGTGGAATCTCTGTCACAGCCGGACCGTCTTATCTTGAAGACCGCCAAATCCATCAGGGAGGATTTCCTCCACCAAAATGCCTTTCACGAGGTGGACACGTACTCCTCCATGGTGAAGCAATTTCGTCTGCTCAAAATGATCTTGCAAACACATCAATTGTCTCTAGAAGCTCTTAAGAAGGGCGTCACGGTGGAGAAAATGGCCGGCCTTTCGGCCAATGAGGAAATCGCTCGCTCCAAGTATATTTCGGAGAAAGAGCTGGATAGCATGGATGCCGTGGAGAAACACATGGAAACACAAATGCAAGGGCTCATCGAGGAGGTAACGAAAGAGCATGCGTAAAGAATATCTAACCATTCGAGAGATCTCCGGCCCGCTTGTGCTGGTGGAGGAAGTGGAGGGCGTTAAATACGAGGAGCTGGTAGAGCTAGAGCTGCCCAATGGTGAACAGAGAAGGGGTAAGGTTCTTGAGGTCAATGAAGACAAAGCATTGGTGCAGCTTTTCGAAGGATCTACGGGCATCGATGTCTATAAGAGCCGAGTACGGTTTCTGGGAAAGGGCATCGAGCTGGGATTGTCTATGGACATCTTGGGACGGGTTTTCGACGGGCTGGGTCGCCCCATAGACGATGGTCCCAAAGTTTTACCGGACAAGAGAGTAGACATCAACGGCAATCCCATCAATCCCTACGCGCGGCTGTACCCCTCGGAGTTCATCCAAACGGGCATTTCGGCCATAGACGGCTTGAACACGTTGGTGCGGGGGCAGAAGCTGCCTATTTTTTCCGGCTCCGGCCTGCCCCATAATCAAGTGGCGGCGCAGATAGCTCGCCAGGCCAAGGTGCGAGGAGAGGGTGAGGCTTTTGCCGTGGTTTTCGCCGCCATGGGAATTACTTTTGAGGAGGCGAATTATTTCATCTCCGACTTCCGGGAAAGCGGAGCCATCGAGAGAGCGGTGCTGTTCATGAACCTGTCTGACGACCCGGCCATTGAGCGCATCGCCACCCCGCGCATGGCCCTAACCGCGGCTGAGTATCTGGCTTACGAGAGAGACATGCACGTCCTGGTTATTCTTACCGACATGACCAACTACTGTGAGGCGCTGCGGGAGATCTCCGCCGCAAGAAAAGAGATTCCCGGTCGCCGGGGTTATCCGGGATATCTGTATACGGACCTTTCTACGGTATATGAACGAGCGGGTCGAATCAAAGGAAAACAGGGATCCATCACACAAATTCCCATTCTGACCATGCCCGAAGACGACAAGACTCATCCCATTCCAGACTTAACCGGATATATCACCGAGGGTCAGGTGATCTTGTCACGGGTGCTTCACAAAAAGGGAGTTATGCCTCCCATCGATGTTCTGCCCTCTCTGTCTCGTTTAAAAGACAAAGGAATTGGCTCGGGCAAGACCAGGGAAGATCACTCGGACGTGTTCAACCAGCTGTTTGCTGCTTACGCCCGGGGCAAGGAAGCCCAGGAATTGGCCGTGATTCTGGGGGAGGCAGCTCTCACAGATATGGACAGAATGTATTACGATTTCTCCGACACTTTTGAGGAACGCTACGTCAGCCAGGGAGAAGATGAGAATCGAAGCATAGAAGAGACCTTGGATTTAGGCTGGGAACTCCTGTCGGTTTTTCCTAGCGGTGAGCTGAAGAGGATTCGCCAGGAATGGCTGGATAAATACATGCCTAAATTCAAAAAAGAGGATCGGCAGGAAGAGAAATCGGATCAGAAGTTAGAACCCGTCACTGAAGAGGATTAAGAAAGGGCTCATGAGGCTCTCTGTCAACGCCACCCGGATGGAGTTGCTTCGGCTGCGAAAGCGGCTGGCCATTGCGCGCCGGGGACATAAATTGTTGAAGGACAAGCAAGATGAGCTGATGCGTCAGTTCATGGAGCTGGTCAAATCGGTACGGGGCATGCGAGCGCAGGTGGAGGGGCAGCTGCACGCGGCCTTTCAGAGTTTCCTATTGGCTCGCTCAACCATGTCGGACCAGCTGGTGGAGGAGGCCATCTCATTTCCAGGCATGAAGCTCCGCCTGAAGGTGAGCCAGCGGCAGCTCATGAACGTGAGGATTCCCGTGATGGAGACGGTCGTAGAGGGCAGTATTCGTTGTTACGGGTTTGCCAACACCTCGGGGGATTTGGACATCTCCCTGAAATTTCTGGAGGGCGTTTTGGAGCAGAGTTTGAAGCTGGCCGAGGCGGAGAAAACCATGCAGCTTTTAGCCGATGAGATCGAGAAGACTCGAAGGCGGGTGAATGCCTTGGAGTACACCTTAATTCCTAACTTAGTGGAAACCATCCGTTACATCACCATGAAGCTCTCGGAGATGGAACGCTCCAATCTCTCTCGACTGATGAGGATTAAGGACATCATTCGGGCCGAGGGATAGAGCCAAATGCAAGCAGCGCACAGGCCGCCGGGTGAAGAGCCGGGCGGTTTTTTTCGCCAGAGAGAGAACTATTGCAGTCCAGTGCAGACGAAAGCGTGAATCTGGTATTGGACGGTCGCGTCAAGATCATCCAGGGGCGGAGGGGATATCGCTTCGCAGAGGATGCCGTGCATCTGTGTCAATTTGTGCAGGCCATGCCGGAGGCCAGGGGTATCGATCTGGGCACGGGTTGCGGGATCATCGCCATCGTGTTGACCAAGGAGGGGAAGGTGAAGGAGATGGTCGGACTGGAGCTTCAAAAAAGCCTGGCGGCCCTGGCCAAGAGAAATGTAGCCCTGAATGGACTACAGGAACAGGTGGAGGTGAAGATGGGGGACATACGCCGGGTTTCGGAGCTGTTCGCTCAGGGAAACTTCGACCTGGTGGTGTGTAACCCACCCTATCGGGAACTGGGGCGGGGGCGTCTGAGTCCAACCATGGAGAAAAGGATTGCCAAGCACGAGTGGGCCTGCTCTCTGGAGGATGTGGTCATGGCCGCCCGATATTTGCTGGCTCCGGAGGGAGTCTTTGCCTTCTGTCATCTTAGCGACAGATGGAACCAGATCCAAGAGAGTTTGAGGAAAGAGGGCTTTCAAATCCATCGCAAGGAGAATATTGTAGGGCCGGGTGGGAAGCGATCTGGCTTAATAATGGTTGAGGCGATCAAAACGTGAGGTGCCGATCGCAGCCTGCAGGCTCTTTTTTACCATCAACGCTTCACCAATCACTCATCACGTTATCAGCTTCGATTTCCGAATCTAGGGTTTTGGTGTTTTCACCATAACCGATTAACGGTCCACGATTACCGGTTTTTAAAAATCATACCCGACACCAAATCTCACAATCCTATCCATATAGGTGCCTTCCACGTCCTTAATCCTCACGGAAAAACCCTTCCCGATCGGTTTAATCAGCTGCAGCTCCATGTAGTAATCGGTGTAGAAGTCATCGGGCGCATCTGCATTGATGTCCATGGTCAGCTCGGTGAGAAACTCAGGCCCACAGCGCCAGCTATACAGGGCATAAAGAGACAGAGTCTGGGTGTCGAATTTGCCCTGCTCCTGGAGATAGTTCTCGTACAGAGAGATGGTTCTGACCAGGCCGGAGACCTGGAACGGTTGGCTGGCAAGGACTGGCATCGAGGAGAGCAGAATCAAAGCGGAGAGAAGAAGAAAGACGCTTTTCATACTTGGCCTCCCGGGAATGCGCTTGGCATTTTTTGTCTTGTCCCAAGAACAAAGGGTCCCCAAGAGGTTTTGTCAACCTTTTTCTGACGACAGATGAGAAAAGCAAAGGAAAAGGGGGCGGCGCGACTATGAACGCACCGCCCCTTCGCTGATCTGGGGGCTTTATGATTAACGGGGCACTAACGCAATAACAGCATCTTGCGAGTTTGAGAAAGCTCGTTGGCTCTCAGGTGGCAGAAGTAAATGCCACTGGCCGTCTGATTTCCGAAAGCATCTCTTCCGTCCCAGGTGGCTTGGTAGGTACCTGGGGACTGCTCTTTGTCCAGTAAAATGGCTACTTGCTGTCCACGCACATTGTAGATGGCCAACAGGACCCTCGCCTCTCGGGAGATGCTGTAGGAGATCTGGGTCGAGGCGTTGAAAGGATTGGGATAGTTATGGCTTAGGTAAATGGCCTGTGGTATAGCGCCTTCAAGATAGAGCGATTTAGGCTGAAGTTTTCCATCCGCATCATAAATCCACTCGTTGGGGTACTCATCCATGAGTATCTCTTCAAAGCCCGTGTCCCGGCCGATGGCCAGTCGGACCAGGACGGGATTCTCGATTCCGGCCAGGTCCACCTGTCCGGCCCAAACGTCAAACCACCCACTATCGAAATCAAGGGTCATGTCTCGTATCCCCGGAGCTGATCCCGAATAGTGATAAATCTCGTCTTCCGGTGGACCAACAACCTCGAAGGAGCCGGGAGGGATGATCTCCTGGTAGGGACCTATTTTTACAATCACCGGATCCTCGTTATGATCAAAAGATGATCCAGGCCTCAGCTCCATATCGCCTCTGACTTCGAAGCTATCAAGATAGCATGCTTGTGGTTCTTCCTTAGTTCCGAAAACGATTTGAGAGTAGGCCACCTTGAAGTACTCCATGGGAAGGCCAAAATCATTGGGCAGGTCGGATATAACCACTGAATAATTATAGTTTATCAAACTATCACTATTGATGAAGCTGATGACCATCGTCCAATTTCCCAACAAGGGGTCAACGATGTCGTACGATTTATGATGCGGGCCGGCCAAGTAGTTTATCAAGGGGTTGGTCTGAGCTATCTCTGGTGTGATAGTTTGTCCCTTAGGATCCACAAGGATGAGCCCCACGTCACAGAACTCCCAATCAACCGCCATTTGAACACGAGGGAGAGCCCTTTTTATCTCGCCCAATGTCACCTCAACGCTGTCTATATCTCCCTCGTTGAGGGTGCCCTCTCCTTCCGCCGCGACCAGGCCAAGGAGCGCGTCGGCCTCAGCGACGGTTTCCTGGAGTCCGGCCAGACCAGTCCCGATAGCCAGGATGTACACTATGGGAACTGTTTCCCCCGCCAAGAGATGAAAGGGACCTACAGATTGCAGCAAGCGGTAATCGCCAGGTTGGAGCGGGTCTTCATTGAGACCGCCGCTAAGAAGGTGGTAGCGGTCGGCATCGTTATCGGGTTCGTGGTTTTTGTCCCACCACGCATGGCCAGCCAATGAGGTGAAGAGGAACTTTCCACCGATATATCCAGGGGAAGCCCCGCCGTCACCATCGGCATCATACATGTAAGAAATGGACCTCTCTTCGTCGAGGCCAACCAGATCTCCTGGCGCGCCGCCGTCACTGGCATGAGAGGCCACGTTGAAATCCCAGCAAAATCCCACGTATACACTGTCCAAATCGTCGAGGCCTATATTTTCGATAACCAGATCATGCACGATGAAATTGCTGTCTTCCCAGGCAAAGGTCCTTTGTGAGACGTGGATTCCCAATGGCTGATGATCAAGGGGTATCCCGGGGCCCGTGTCTATGTCGTGGTAGCGGGTGTAGCTGTCTTCATCGGAAAAGGCCGAAAGCTCTGATATCACCTCAATCTCTTCAACAGGAGACCATTCTCCCCATGCGAATCTGCCTGTCGTAACGGGCCTCTCGCCGGAGGTCAGCCCTCCTACCCAGAGCTCTCCGTTCCGCAGATAGAAGTTGTTGGTCTCAGCGGGCCATTCACAAGAGGGAAACGGCAACATAAACGGTATTGAACGTGGCGAGACCACCTTGGAACCCTCGAAATACGGCACAAACCTGAGGGGCCATCCGAAAGCCCCGAAGTTGGTCACTGTGTTCCTCAAGTTTGTTAAGCGGATTGGCTTGTATTTGCGTGAAGCACCATAGCCGGAGGCTGCCGAAAGCCTCTTGGGATGCAAGGTCATCGACCCCAGCAGCACAGAGAAGCAAAGGATGAGCAGATAAATCAGCAGCGAACCTTTAACTCTGTTCATGAGATAATCCCCCCTCTTGATTTCAGAGTTACATGAAGTGGCGCGGACAACACAATGCCCCACTGGTACAGTAGTGAATCTAACTCAATTTTACCATAAAGGGGACTTTTTGTCAAGTTTTTTCTTATAGGTAATTTTTTTTGGACGTACAGAGAGTGGGAGATCATGCTTGGTGGGATGATTTTCTCGCGGTTGTCGCCACATACAGGATGCGCCCTGCGTTCTTTCCCGGTCGCTGGAAGGTCAGGCAATCGTAACAGGATAGAAGCTTCAGCCCGCCTTCTTTTAGGGCCGTTTTGACCTCATTTCGAGCGTAAGCCCGCTCGGTGTGAACCTCCGTGAACTGCTCGAAAAGGCCGTTGACCTTTTTAAAGACGGTGATGCGGATGGTGCCGAGTTTCTCTTGCGGATCGTAGGAGTTGGTTCCGATGATGGCCACATCTCCCAGATCTCCTTCGCCTTTTCGATAGTCCCAGTGAGAAGCCAGGCCCAGGGCGGTGTTCATATCGAAGGCAAAGAGGCCTCGGGGACGAAGAACTCGCGATACTTTCTCGAAAGTGGATACCAGGTCCTGGTAGCTCAGCAGGTAGTTGATGCTGTCGAAAAAGCAGGTTACCAGATCTACGGGATGCTTTAGAACCAGGTCGCGCATATCCTGCCTCAGAAAGGGAATTTTTACTCCTGCCTGCCGAGCTTTCTTTTCCGCCTCTCGAAGCATGGCGGAGGATCGATCCACCCCTACGACCTGGTACCCTTCTTGCGCTAAGGCGATGGCCACTGTTCCCGTCCCGCAAGCAAGCTCTAGAACTTTTTGGGGGGTGAATCGAAATCGTCGCAGGATCTCTTGCAAATAGGGGAGCAGTCGACGGCTATATTCTATCCAGCCGCCGCGATCATAGACCTCGGCAAGCCGCTCGTAAATGTCCATCCGTCATCCCAGACTCTGATATCCCAAAAACCTAAGATCTCTCTTATTTTGACGCCACTTCGGGCGCACCTTAACCCACAGTTCCAGAAAAACCCTCTTCCCTGCTGTGGCCTCCAGCTCCTCCCGGGCCAATTTGCCGATCTCCTTCAATTTGCGGCCCTTTTCTCCGATGATGATGCCTTTTTGAGAATCCTTCTCCACGAACACGGTGGCTTTGATGTACAGCACATGATCCCGTTCCTTATATTCCTCCAATTTGACTGCCACGGCGTAGGGAATCTCCTCACCTGTTCGCAGAAAGACCTTCTCGCGGATGATCTCCGCGGCGATGAACCGTTCCGGAGATTCTGTGATCATATCTTCGGGATAATATCGCGGTCCTGGGGGTAGATATTTGGCCAGGGCTCCCAAGAGCTCTTCCATGCCATCTCCCTTCAAGGCCGAGATGGGCACGATCTCGCGAAAGGCGTATCTTTGGCTGTAACACTTCATCAAGGGTAATAAGACCTTCTTATCCCGAACCACATCAACCTTATTAATAGCCAGAACCGCAGCTATCTTGGTCTTGGCCACCAGGCGGATGATTCTCTCCTCTTCCGCACCAGGCTCCCGATTGCCCTCGGCCATCACCAAAACCACATCAGCCTCCCGCAGGGCGCGGGTGGCCGTTTCTACCATGATTTTCTGAAGTCGATACGCGGGCTGGAAGATACCCGGTGTATCCAGGAATAGAATCTGAAATTGCTTTTTGGTTAATATGCCTAGAATTCGGTTGCGGGTGGTCTGCGGTTTGGGAGTCACTATGGCGATTTTCTGTCCAAGAAGCCTATTGAGCAAAGTGGACTTGCCTACGTTAGGCGGGCCGATTATGGCCACGTATCCCGATTTATGGAGGTCAGACATCAGCAGTTTCTCAAGTTATATATGGATTAGCGATGCAGAGATAAAAACCGGGAGATGGAGCGATCATAGGTTTTCTCCACCTCTGGCGGGAACAAGCACGCGGGAAGCTCTCCCGCTCTTATATGATAGGCGATGCATCGACAGCAAACGCCCTTCTTATCGCACGGCTCATAGGTGCAGTTGCACACGGTCAGGTTCTGCTCTTTTTGGCATTCCATCCCCTTACCTCCTGGTTGATAGGAGAGCCGCGTTTCTCGACACGACATATTTTTTAATGGCCTCAAGCTTTTCTGCTGGGAGCTGGGGAGAACTGGTCGGGAAAATGGTGTTATTATGCAACAGAGGATCGGTCTGTGGATCTTGGAGACCATCCTGGACGGCGGAGCGCCACAAATCGGTGCCCGGGATTGGAGAGTAACAGGCCAGTTTGATCTGAACACCGAGGTTGGCTGCAACGTCCACGTTCTCAATAACCTGCTCGTAATGTTGACTTGGAAGGCCCACCAACAGGTACACGCCGATCTCCTCGCGGCGGTATCCGGCTTGTCTCAGGTTTTCCACAGCTCGAAATAGATCCCGAGCAGTTGCCTTGTTGTCGATGCGTTCCTGTCCGGGCGCGTCAACCGGATCGAAGCTCAACCGCAGTGTCTTGAAACCGGAGCGGAACATCAGATCGGCCAATTCTCTGTCCACCATGCGAGCGTGAAGGCCGTTGGGCGTGTGAAACCAGCAGTCCAGATTTCGCTGGAGGACGCCCTCCAAGATGGGTTTGATGTGATCGTCGGCGTCCACCAGCAGCGCGTCGTCGTAAAAGGCGATGTTTTTGACTCCCAGCCCTCGACGGAGCCACTCAAGCTCCATCAAGACATCCTCTACCAGTCGGCGGCGATATCCGCCGGATAAAAGCCCAGAAGCACAGTAAGGGCACTGAAATGGGCATCCTCGAGAAGTGAGCAAGCAGGCGTAATCCAGCCGATCATAGAGATCGAAGGCGGGTAGAGGTAGCGCCTGCAGGCGACCATATGTCTCGGCATTTGAGCGGCACCCACAGATGTCGTCCACGGCTTCAACGGCAGCCACCTCCCCAGGGCCGGTGATGACCAGGTCCGCACCTGAAAACGACCGGGCGTGTTTGGGACAAAGGGTGGCATAGATGCCACCCATGAGGACGGGGGTCTTCGGGAACCGAGCGCGCAGCAACTCGATGGCCCGACAGACTCCCGGATACCAATAAGTCATGCCAGAGGTGACCAGAATTGTTGTCGGGGCTGTCGTACTTGCCAAGGATCTTTCGAATGTCTCCTCGGTGATGCCGTATCTTCCGTACCGCCGGGGAACATTTCGATAAACCGAGGGCTTGGGCACGATCTCCTTGGGGAACTTGCCGCAGCCGAAAGTCCTTTTTTCGGATACCGTGCTGCCTTGCTGGTTGGTCGCGGGGGCCTCGTGGGTATCCAAGCAGTCCAGCAGGCGAACCGTATAGCCACAACAGTGAAGCACGGCGGCTATATACAGAAGCCCTATCGGCTTGGCCCAAAAATCGTAGGCCGCAAAGTCGTAGATCCAGGGATTGACCAGAAGAATTTCTGGTCCAGACTCTTTGATCTTGTTTTTGGGATTCATCAAAAGCCGGTAGGAATATCCAGAAACTCAGTCTGCAGGTGAAACTTACTTTTCAAGTGCTGGGCTAGGGCCTTCAAACCAAGAGTCTCCGTAGCGTAGTGTCCTCCATATACGACATTAAGCCCTCGTTCGGCGATTTGATGAAAAGCACTGTGGCTTGGCTCGCCGGTGAGAAACAGGTCTAGGTCCTTTTCAGAGGCCTGCTGCACCATGGAAGCTGCCCCGCCGGAGATGATGCCCACTCGCCTGATGGTTTGGGGGCCGTAGTTCAAGACGGTCATCTTGACGCCAAGTTTCTTTTCTAGGTCCCCAACGAGCCGACTCAAGGGTCTCTCACTTTTTGTTTCGGCCAGGATACCGATGAGCACTCCCTCGTAATAGCCGAAGTTGCCTGTCACTTCCAGGTCCAGGATACGAGCCAGCTGGACATTGTGACCCACCTCTGGATGAATGTCCAGGGGAAGGTGAACGGCATACAGGGAGATGTCATGCTGCAGGAGGAAAGAAACTCGCTGTCGGTGAACATCTCGCAACATCAGCCTTTCACCCAAGAAGAGGCCGTGATGTACCACCAGTATCTGCGCTCCGGCCTCCTGGGTTTTTCTGAAGGCCTCCATGCACGCATCCACGGCGAAGGCGAGCTTATCCACACGTCCTGCGCCCTCCACTTGAAGGCCGTTGTCCGCTTTGTCTTTGATCTCAGGGACACGCAGGTAGCTGTTGAGATAGCTCACCAGTTGGTCACGGTCCACCTTTTTTCTCCTGTTCCTCTTTCCCTGGAGCATCTCTCTGGGCCTGCTGTTTCTTTTTGTGCCACCACTCTATGCGTTTTTGTATCTCTTTTTCAAAACCGAAGTTCGACGGAAAATAGTATCTCCTACCGATCAATTTGTCAGGCAGATTCTCCTGTGCTGCATAGTGATCCTCATAGTCATGGTCGTATTTGTAGCCCTTGCCGTAGCCCAGGTTCTTCATCAGCCGGGTGGGAGCGTTGCGGATGTGTAGGGGCACAGGCAGAGCCTGGGTCTGGTGGATTTCTCGCTGAACACGGCCCATGGCGGAGTAAATAGAATTGCTTTTGGGAGCCGTAGCCAGATAGACGGCTGCCTGGGCCAGAGCCAGCTCTCCCTCAGGGGTGCCCAGAAAGTGGTAGGCATCCTTGGCAGCCAAAGCCACCTGGAGAGCTTGAGGGTCGGCGTTGCCGATGTCCTCAGAGGCGAAACGGACCATCCTCCGGGCGACGTACAGGGGGTCCTCGCCAGCCTCTAACATACGTGCCAGCCAATAGATGGCTGCATCGGGATCGGAACCGCGCAGGCTCTTGTGCAGGGCCGATATGATGTTGAAGTGCTCTTCGCCGGCCTTGTCGTAAACCAAGGCTTTCCTCTGCATGGCCTCCTCGGCGATTTTCAAGCTCACAGAGCGAATGCCCGCCTTTCCTGGCTGTGTGCTGGTCACGGCGAACTCCAGGGCCGAAAGGGCCACCCGAGCGTCTCCATTTGACATCTGAGCGATGAAGTTCAGGGCCTTCTGGGCAACTCGAGGCCCAAAGTCACCCAAGCCTCGCCGGCGATCCTTCAAAGCCCGGCGCAGAATGGTCAAGATGTGTTCTTTGCTCAGAGAATCCAGAGTATAAACACGGCAGCGGGATAGCAGGGGCGATATCACCTCGAAGGAAGGGTTCTCCGTGGTGGCGCCGATGAGATGGATGAGGCCACTCTCCACATGAGGCAGGAAGGCATCTTGCTGGGCTTTATTGAAGCGATGGATCTCGTCCACGAACAGCATCGTAGATCGGCCGTGCACCTCTCGCTGTACCTGGGCCTTTTGGACCACCTCACGAATATCTTTTACACCAGATAGAACTGCGCTGAAGGCCACGAAGTAAGAGCCGGTGGCCTGGGCGATGATGTGAGCGAGGGTCGTCTTACCCGTTCCCGGAGGACCCCAGAAGATGGCTGAGCCCACCTCCCCAGCCTCGATGGCCCGGCGCAGGACCGTACCGGGCCCCAGAATGCGCTCTTGGCCCACGAACTCGTCCAGAGATTGCGGGCGCATGCGATCCGCCAGGGGTGCGGGGGGCTGAGTCAAACCCTTTTTTTGAAAGAAATCCATCTCCTGTTTGTCGGAAGACATCGCTCCTCCTGGTTCACCGGCACTGTCTCAAGGCGTATACGCACACGAAATATAGTGCATAGAGAAGGTTAAAGCCATACCTTTTTAGAGCTAATAGTTTCGTACGAGTAGTGGAAAATGTGGATGATGGGAATTCTAGCGATAGAGAGTGTTCCCCCTTTTTGTCATTCTGAAAGAGCGTTTTGAGGTTATAAAGGGTATAGTGCCATTATTCAAGGTTGCTATTTCAATTTAGAAAGGGATCCGAGAACCGGGGATCGAGAAAAGTTCCCCTGGACCTGTTCATTGGCAAATTACGATACCCATAAGTCTGTTTATCTCGTTTATCGGTCTCGAAGGGCATTACGTTTGTCGGGAATCGGATCTCGTCTGTCGTTAGCACTCACTTCAAAGGAGACATACGGATACGATTCACGAAACACTATAGAGGATCCACGTTACGGATGTCAAAACCGATGAACGAATTCCAGCAGACGATTGATGGAGTGTGCAAGTCATGCTTTAGTAACGAGAACAAGGCGGCAGCATGCATGCCATACTTCAAAATGATAGTATATGGTAGTATGCCGTGGAGTTAGAAAGAGACGATCTTCTCAGGACACGGTTACTCAACTGCAGGATTCAGCTTCGACACCGCCAAACGATCATCGGAATTATCAATCACCCAAGGTCCTCCTGGCAGACAATAGAAGCACCATAATTGCCAGGCCAAGTACCATGGCACCCAACCCAAAGCAAAACCGGATCCCCAGATAGAAAGCAAGCCCACCGATAATAAGGCCGGCCATAACTTCTCCCAAAGAACCAAATAAACTCTCCAGGGATAGCAAGGTGGCCCGCAGCTCCGATGGGATGTGGCGGTTGAGCAAATCCAGAAAGAGGGGCTTTTTAAACCCCCGAAACGCCTCAAGGGCCAAGAACAAACCGATGGCCACCGCGGGGCTGATGGTCAGAGCCAGGACGGCCACGCAGATAGCCGCGGTCCCATCCAGGACAATCAGCCCATAGTGCACATCACGCAAGCGACCCACAAGGCGGTTTATGGCGGCCACGAAAAGAATGACGATACTGGAAGAGATGCCCACCATCCACCCGAAATAGCGGGGATTCACGCCCAGATCCTCGGAGAAATGGACCTGCCAGTACTGATCCACGGTCTCGTATCCGAAATTTCCCAAGAAGCTGAAGACGAACAGGATTAGTAGAAATCGCTGCCCTCGAAGGGCTTTCAAGCCCTCACGGATGGGGTCGCCCAGAAGCGATCTCCTCTCCCCGTGTGGAACTGCACCAGTGGGTGCCTTGCTTTCGCGCATCAGGCTCAGCGCGATGGTCGCGCAAAGCAGGTGCCCCAAGATGAAAGGATACCAGATGGCCGTGATATGGTATGCTCCCAGGTAGCCCCCGGCCACTAATCCCAGCAGATATCCGGCCCGCTCAAAACGAACGCCCCTAGCGAAGACTCCACGGATGTCCTGATCCCGCCCCTCTTCCTTGAGGCTGTCCACCACCCAGGCCTCGAAGGCTCCCGACTTCAGAGTTTCGCCGAGACCCTGGACGATCTCTGCCAGAGCAAGAGCCCAGAAGATAGTTGAAAGGCGGAAGATAACTCCGGCTGCGCCGATGGCGAAAAAAGACAGGACCACGGAGAGTTTCCGGCCATAAAGATCGGCCACGAAACCGGTGGGTAGTTCGAAGAGGACGATGCTCCCCTCGAAGATGGCTGCCAGAGCGGCAATTTCGAAGAGATTGAGATGACGGTGCCGGAAGTAGAGCACGAAGACGGGGATGATAATCCCCAGAGAGAGGTTGGAGAGAAACTGGATGAGGTAGTAGGGGTAGAGGCGTTTGGCCGTGGTTGGAAAGTTCATTTGGCTTCTTGCTTTCGACGAGAAAGGATTCTAGGATCAGGGGATTCAAGGATTCAAGTGACCTCCTTTCGCCACCTCGTTGAATAGTGAAAGATGCTGAAGGAGATTTTCACTCTAATCCTTAACTGACAGAATCCTTGAATCCTTTCATTTCTCCAAAAGCTCCTGAAGTCTGATGGCATTCGTGGGTGCATATCCGCGGTAATCGTTGTTGAAATATATGTAGACGTCCAATTGCCGATCCAGAAATTTCTGCACCCGATCCCGCCACCAGCGTAAATCTAGCTCCGTGTAATTGTAAGTATACCAGCTGGATATACCGTGCATCCTGATATAGACAAATGGCGCCGTGACCTCTAGGCAGCAGCTCAGGCCGGGCGCGCTGACAATGCAGTAACCGACTCCGTATCGCCGTAACAGCCGGAAGGTTTCCTCGGTGGCCCAGGAGTTGGATCGGAACTCAAGGGCTCCGGGCAGATCTCCGGGGAGCTGGGCCAAAAACCGCTCCAGCATGGACGTATCGTAGGTTAGGCGGGAAGGAAACTGATAGAGGATGGGACCCAGCTTGCTGCCCAGAGCTTGAGCTCTGTCGGCGAAGATCCTCAATAATGAGCCGGAGCGGTCGGGGTGTCCCCGGTGGGTGATACCGCGGTTGGCCTTCAGGGCAAAGCGAAATGGGGTTGGAGTCCTTTCAAACCAGTTTTCCAGGGTTTTAAGAGAGGGGATGTGATAGAAGGAATAGTTGACCTCCACCGTTGGGAAGCGCTCCGCGTAATGAATCAGCCATTTGCTCGTCGGCAGACCCTTGGGATAAAAGGGGCCCAGCCAGTGCTGGTAGGAATAGCCGGAGGTGCCGATGAAAGCCGTGCTCAATGCAGGGTCCTTTGGTATTTGACTCTTTGTGGGAGAGGTCTCCTGACCGCGATCCTTCTAATGAAGAATCCAGAAGCTCGTTTGTGGTTATGGAAGCTGATATGGATGCCGGGGCTTGATGCTCAAAGCTGGAAGGCAGCCATCTTATAGTGCACATTCTCATCCAGGCTCGGGCTTCCAGCTTCCAGTTTCGTTACCAGCTTCCTCACGCATAGGCGAGCTTCGAGTTTCTTCCCGAATTAACGCAGGTTCCAAGCTGGTGCTTTAACTATTTACCTAAAGGGAAATGACAAGAACGACCTTATCAAAACAAAGGGCTCCCTTGATGAGAGCCCTTGAGTGCAGGGTGATACAAAGCCATCAACCTTGCGTTTCGATGACCTGGGTCTTGGCCAGACGGTCCCCGATTCTCTGCCCCTTCTCGTCGGTGATGACCAAGAGCACCTCCAAGGCGAAGACTGCCAGCCAAACGACGGAGCCCAAAATCCAACCGACTCCTGGCTTGATCATGAGAAGAGCAGGCACTACGAAGGGCAAATTGCGAAGCAGCGATGTGCCGTAATCGCATGGCTCGTTGTCGGGCATGCGGACGGCACGGAGTTGAAACAGTTTTTTGCCGATACTTTGACCCCCATCGGGACTCAGCGGCAGGCCGTCGCGCAGCGCCAGATAGGCAGCGCTGATCAGGCCTCCGATGAACGGCAAAAAGGAGATCACGTACGCTGGCACTCCGTCCATCAGGGCGGCGGCTATCCTTTTGCCCACATCGGCCCGAGCTGGTGGCGAGGTTTTGGCCGCCGCAGTTTCCTTCTGGACAGCCTTTTGTTTCTTCTCAGCCATGGAGACCTCCCTTTTAATCTGGTGAATGGAGTGTGTCATTCGCCCTTGAACCACTCGTGGAAATACACGCTTTTTAGCTTCTCGTTCTCCTGGATGAAGATAAACTGCACCTCGGCGGCGTACATCAGGTCATAGAAGTGGGCGGCCACCACAAAGGTCATCTCACCCGAGCACCAGTCCACGCGCCAGCTGGGTTCTGAGCTGAGCTGGAGCCTGGATCCGGGAAGTGCAATCTGTTTCTGAAGTTTTGCGCGAATTTTGCGATATTCCCTCTGAGCCATATCCCGAAATGGTTTGGTGTCGTAGAGAATCTGATAATCCTCTGCACGAAGCCTCTTCACCTTGCCGTTCGTTCCGATATCTTTGTCCGCGCGGTTCTGGCTTATCACTGTGCCCCAAACCTGAATTAGGGTGCCCTCCTCTATAGGCAATGCGCCGGTGAGGATCACGTGGGAAAATCCTTTCCGACGGTCAAACTGGCGCAGCAGACCGATCCGGCCGTGAGGCTCCTGAGCATAGATCCCTTGAAACTGTAGCTCGGCTCCTTCCTCGGCCTGGCGTGAGAGGTTTTCGCCCCAGCCGGACATGGTGGGGGATCGGTGCGGGGTGAAGTAGGTGTCGTCTAGGTTTAGCTGGTATCTCCCTCCGCCAAAACAGTGCAAGGCCAGCATCTGCACGCCGAGGACAGAAACTACGATTGCTATTTTCCTCATGAATTCGAATCCTCAGGTTTTGGACTTTGACCATACCGGTCCAGGCTCACCACTTCTATAAATCTTCGCTTGGGCAGTTTCAGCACGCCCTGTTTATCTCGTTCTGGCAGGCGGGCCTCCCCGCCCTCTTCGATTTTGACCTCCTGAGCTGGGTAACCCAGGGAGATGACCCCAAAGCCCTCCAGGTGGTCGGGGATAACGAAGAGTCCTCGGACTTTGTGCCATTCCACCGAGCCCAGCCAGCAGCTGCCAAGTCCGAAAGAATAAGCTGCCACCAGGATGTTCTGAGCCGCCGCTGAGCAATCGAGCTGATAATGGCTGGAACGCTGAGGATCACCCAGAATGACGATGTAGGCCGTCGGTTCCATCCCCGGCGGGGGCTCACCATCGCCGGGCAGCCAGGCAAGGCAGGGAAACAGGGCGTCCACCAGTTTCTTTTGGTGTACGATGATGAACTCCCAGGGTTGGCGGTTTCCACCGGTGGCAGCAAGTCGTCCAGCGTTGGTCAGTTTGAGAAGATTGTCAAGGGCCACAGGCTTTTGCTGATAGCGCCGGATGCTGCGTCTATTGTTTATGAGCGCTAAAAAACTCATGGGAAGCGCCTTGAAGAGGCTACTGGCCGACGATTCAAGAGGTAAGTTATGGTATGAGAGTGATTATTTCAAGGAAAAATTAACAGAGAGCAAACTCTTTTTGGCCCCTCTCGCATCAGCCCCAGCCCAAATACTTTTCCTCAACCTAATTGAGGGCACACAAAAGAGGATTATATCCCAGGAAAAAAGTGGGAAATAAATAAAAAAAGTTCAAAATTGTTGAAAAAAGTCTTGACAAAAAAACTTAAATCTGGTAAAATGGTTTTGCCGGTGAGATATGCCAAACAAGATAAAGTAAAATAAAAATTTAGGCCAAGGTGCATAAATCTTCCTTTTATGAAAGTACAAAGGACTTAAATGAGCAGTTAAATTGCCAATCGTGCTGAAGAATCGACATCAATCACAAATACGTAAAGAGGAGATTGAATCATGAGATAATTGTTCAAATTGAAGTTTTTGGAGAGAGATTGCGTTGAAACTGTGGTCTTTTCGGGGGGGAGCGAAATGGAAAAGCGCAGTTATTGGACGATCCTAGTAGCTCTGGCAATGACGCTTTGCGGAGCGGTCTCGGCTTGGCCAGCGGGAACGACGGTACCACCTGCCTCTCTAGGGCCGAAGACTTTGGCAGGATTCGGTGGTAGCGCTGGGGCTCACGAGTTCTTTCTTCAATCTGGCTCAGGCTGGAAAGGCGATTTGACGGGGATTGGCGCCGGACCAACATGGTCGATGGTCATATTGGACATCGACGTCACCGGCGTGACCGGTCCGGCAGATTGCGTCGTTTACTTCAACCTGCAGGATGCCGACGATGGATCCCACTTCAAGAACCTGGGTATCTCTAGCCGTCTGGATGCCAGCGGGGCGGCTGGAGGAACGCTTCTGCAATGCTTTCAGCAGTTCACATCCGAGGGGCTTTCCAGTCACGGCCTGAACATCGGCGAGCTCACGCCTGCCGATTTCGACCTTCGCTTTGACTTCACCAAGGCGGTCACCGGCGATGGCTGGACGGTCACACCGTATTTCCGCCTCAGCGGCGGCGTATGGACCCAGTTCTTCGATGGTCCCTTCACGGCCACGGTGGGCGGCATCGATTTCGATGCCGGAAAGATCGCGATCGGCTTTGACAGCGGGGCGGATGGTAGCTTGAGCTTTGGCAATCTGTATGTGGCGGGTCCGGCCAGCGACGTCTATGTCGACGATGCCTGGGCGGGACTGCCAGATGGCACCCCGGTCCAATTCCCGGGCCAGACGGAATATAGGACCATCGGTATTGACGCCTTCGATAACATCCAGGCTGGAGTCGACAATGTCTCCGGCAGTACGGTGAATGTGGCGGCAGGGACCTATACGCAAAATGTCGTCGTCAATAAGGCGCTGGATCTGATAGGCGCTGGTGCGGCCACGACCATTCTCGATGGGAACAACGTTGGGAACACGGTCACCATTACCGCTTCAGATGTCAAACTCTCCGGGTTCAACGTGATCGGCGGCTATTCCAATGGCGGCAGCGTGTTCACACCATACGGCGGTGTGGTGATCAACGGTAATGGGGGCATTTCAGCTCTGACAGGAATTACAATCGAAGACAACATCATTGAGAACAATAGTGGCGTCGGTGTCTACGTCTCCGCAGCAGGCGATGGAGGTGGAGCCGACAACGTGGTCATAAGGAATTGCGATATTCTGAACAACACTGGAGGCGCTGGCATATCTCTCACGTATCCTCTCTACTCAGGACCGTGGGGAAGCTACGACGAATGGCGCCGGCCCAAGAACATCCTCGTCGAGGCGGACAGCATCGAGGGGAACTCCGACTATGGGATCTATGTCAGCGCGGGCAAAGACAATGTGATCAGGTCCAACGACATCTCCGGAAGCTCGAAATATGGTCTGCAGCTGGCCGCCAGCATGACCTATACCGAGATCCCGTGTGAATACACCACCGTGGACAGCAATGAGATATACGACAGCGGGCGGAATGGCGTGAAATTGACCAGCTATAACCGTTACAACACGTTTACTGGCAACAACATCTATAATAACGGGTTCAGTGGAACCAGCGATTACTATAAATACGGCTTCCTGTTCCAGGACGGGGACCACAACGTTATCCAGAATAATACTATCACCGGCAATGCGTTGGGCGGTCTCTATCTATGGGGCAAGGGTGATCCCTCGTATACTTGGTATGCGACAACCGACAACACCATTACCGGGAACGTCATCTCCAACCACACCGCGGCCGGGGCGCAGGGCGTCTATGTCCCCATCAACTATGGCAATGCCAACAGCGGCTTCCTCAACGCCATCATCAATGGGAACAGCATCACTGACAACCTCGCCTTCGGGCTGGAGAATGCGGACGCAACCAGCGATGACGTCGACTACTCGCCCTGGTGGGGAGCTAACTATGTTGGCGACCCGCACACCTCGCCGTGGACCTGGCATCTGAACACCACCTCCACCATCCAGGCCGGCATCGACGCCTCCTCGCCCGGCGACATCGTCAATGTCCAGGCGGGCACGTACGCCGAGCGGATCAATATAAACAAATCCCTCGACCTGAGGGGGGCGCAGTACGGGGTAGATCCCGTACAAACCGGCGCGCGGACCAATCCTGCGGTGGAGTCTGTCCTGGACATATCCGGGCTCTCCGCGGTGAACCCCAACGTGGCCGTGGAGATCCCCGGCGGGGTGACGGATGTGACCCTGGGTGGATTCACCCTCATCGGTAGCCCCTCCTTCCACTATGCCGACGAGTCCGTCATCCGCTGCTGGGATGATGACCTGACCATCGAGGATAACATCATGGACGGCTACCTGGCCGTTCTCTACAAGGGCAACGACAACCTGGTCGTCCGGCGCAACCGCGTCACGGCCAACAAAAACGGCGTCATCGTTCAGCCCAACGTGGCCACCGGTGTGATCCTCGCCGATAACGAGTTCCATCTGGGCAGCACCCCGGCCGGGGATGAGTCGGGCATGTACCTGACCTCCTGCAGCAGCTGTTCGGTGACCGGCAACACGGCCAATGGGTTCATCAACGCCAAGGGCATCGCCGGAAGCAACCTGGATCATATCACCGTATCCGGAAACACCTTCGACGGTGACAAGGACGCCATCTCTTTCTGGGGCAACACCACCTTCATAACCATCAGCGATAACCTTCTGACAAACTCTCTGCGCTATGGGATCAGCATCAAGGGGCAGGACATCGATATCACAGGAAACACGATCACCGGCAGCGCCGATGCCGGGGTGAACATCGACAAGCACACTCTGACCACCGAACGAGTCAGGGTGACCGGCAACACGATCACCGGAAACGCCAACTACGGCCTGCAGGTGAACACGGCCCTGGTGACCGACATGGTCACCGCCACCGGCAACTGGTGGGGCGATGACAGCGGCCCTTATCACGCCGCCAGCAACACGGGCGGCACCGGAGACGCGGTCACCGACGGGGCCGACTATTCTCCATGGTGGGGCGGGGACTACCTGGGCGACCCGCACACCGATCCATGGGTCTGGTATCTGAACACGTCCAACAGCTCCACCATACAGGAGGGCATCGACGCGGCCTCCTCCGGCGATACCGTCAATGTCAAGGCCGGCGTCTATGACGAGAATCCTAACGTGAACAAAGAGGAACTGGCCCTACTGGGTGAGGACAAGACTACCACATTTATTATGACCACGTCATCCTCCGGCATGGCCATCGACGCCAGCGGCGTGACCATGTCGGGCTTTACTGTCAAGCAGAACAACCCCGCCGTGGTCCAGAAGGACCTGTACATCGGCCTGTCCGCATGGGTCAGCAACGTCACCGTCAGGGACTGCATCTTCGACGGCACCGGCAGCACCAAGTCGGGCAGCATGGGCATCCAGGTGCGCCAGGCCGACGGCGTCACCATCGAGAATATCCAGTCCTTCGGCTGGACCGGATACGGCGTCAACGTCTATAACGCCGGGCCGCCCTTCGCCGATGATGTTCTGATCACCGACAGCGACTTCCACGACAATGGCTATTTTGGAGTCTCCATCGACCGCTCCACCAATGTCCGGGTGCGCAATTGCGCCATCAGCGGGTCCGGGGGGAGCGGCGTGGCCGTCTTCGAGGACAGCGGCAAGCCGGTCACCGGCGCCGAGGTCACCGGCTGCACCATCCAGGGACCCTTCGGGAGCAACGGCATCCTGGTGGTGGCCGACAGCGTGCTGATCCAGAACAACGAGATCTCGGACGTCTCCGATCCCGACACACGGGCCATCCGCATCACCACCGCCTATTGGCCCTACTACTCGGCCGATGGCAACATGGTGACCAATAACTTTATTCACGATAACAACATCGGCCTGCTGGTGGACTTCGGAAGCTACGTCGAGCCGACCGGAAACGTGATCTTCGAGAACAGCTTCACCAATAACACGATGGCCGTGGACGCCTCTGAATGCACCCAGCCGCTGGACGCCTCCGGCAACTGGTGGGGATCCAATGAGCCTGCGACGGTCGGCGCCCTCATGTCGGGAATGGCCGACTATACCCCCTGGCTGCATGACAGCACCGACACCTCCGGCGATCCTGGCTTTCAGGGCGACTTCTCCCACCTGCACGTGGACGACAACAGCGCCCAGGCCGGCGCCGGCGGTCGGATCACCGAGGGTGTCGAGATGGTCGCCGGCAGCGCCGTGGAGGTGGAGCCGGGGGTCTACGATGAGATCATCGAGTTTGCCGATACGCTCTTGAACCTGACCGTCATCGGCAACGCCGATGCCTTCAGTCTGTCCAGCGATGACACCACCCTTTCGGTGGTCACCGGGGGTGTGATCTTCTCCAACACCAGCGGAGAGATCTCCGGCGTGACGCTGGAGAACCTCTATATCCAGGGTCAACAGACCGGCTATCGGGTCATCGGGAACGCCTATCAGCACAAAGCGGTGAAGGGATTTACGCTGCGCAACTGCGTGGTCGACGGAGAAGATGAACCGGGGCGCGACGGCATCATGGTCGACAGTGGTGGCGGCCGCGAGGGATTTGGCGGCAACCTGACCATCGATCATGTGGAGTTCAAGGACATCCTGCACTACGGCGTGATGGAATTATTCGATGGCACCGTGGTGACGCCCTTCGATACGGTGACCTTCGTGAACAGCTGGGTGCACGAGTGCGATGGCACGGTGGCGCTTCGCGGCCATGCGTCCACCCCCACGGCGTCGATCCTGGTCAGCGGCAACATCTGGGAGAACATCGGGGACAATCAGCTGCCCACGCTGGGTCAGCATTGGGCCGCCCTGGAGATCAACCGAGCCCAGAGCGTACAGATCGATGACAACACCATCGATCACGTCGCCGAAGGAGAGTGGGGTGAGGGAGAGGCCCTCCAGATGTGGGATGTCGGCGTTCTCGATGTGCACGACAACCACTTTATCAATTGCTATCAGGGTATCTTTATCTGGGGCAACAGCGGTGCCTTCGCAGTGCCAGCGGGGGCTATCTCCTATAATAACATCAGCGGCAATAACCAATATGGGATTATGCTCGACTCCACAGCCACAGGTGGCCCTCTGAACGCCGAGGCCAACTGGTGGGGCCATGCCAGCGGACCCTATCAGGCCACCACCAATCCGAGCGGCAGCGGCGACGAGGTCAGCGACAACGTCGATTACTCGCCCTGGTGGGGCGACAACTACGTTGGACAGCCCCATCCCTGGGTGTGGCACGTCAATACCTCCAGCGGCTCCACCATCCAGGAGGCCATCGACGCGGCCGGCCCCGGCGACATCGTCGATGTGGCCGCGGGGACGTATGCCGAATATCTCATCATCGCCAAGGACAGCCTGACCGTCCAGGGCGCCGGTATGGACCAGAGCATCATCGACCTGGACAGCCTGATGCCCTACTGGCATTACCAGGGCTGCAGCAGCTCCTACGCCAGCCGGGCCGGCGTGTACATGAGCGGTTACGGCAGCCCCGACGAGATCGTCGAGAACGTCACCTTCAAGGGTTTCACGGTGATCAACGCCGGCCTCAATCCCCCCGGCGGCGGCTCCTATCCGGAGTTCATCGACGACGACGGCGACGGGCAGGATAATGTCCGCGGCATCGGGGTCGCCAATGGAAAGAACATCCTCATCAAGCAATGCAAGGTGCAGAACAGCGGCTATTCCGGCATCAATGTCGGATTAGCCCGCTGCACCTCGCTGAAACAGAGCGAGGATGTGACCATCGACAGCTGTGTGTGCCTTGATAACGATGATACCGGCATCAACGTGTCCAACTACATCGGGCCGATCGCCATCACCAACAACACCTGCACCAACAACAAGAGACCCCATCCCGATCCGCCGCGGGAATACACGGGGAAAGGGATCGAGGTCAAGGGCAAGGGCATCGGCAGCGAGATCTCTGGCCTCATCGCCAACAACGTCTGCAGCGACAACGGCTTCGAGGGCATCGTCCTGAACCGGGATGCCGACGGCATCACGCTGGTGGGCAACACGGTCACCGGCCACAATCTGGACGATGAGGGCGCCGGCATCTTCTTCTACTCGTGGGATGCTCCCGAGCGCTGCAAGAACCACATCATCAGAAAGAACATCGTCACCGGCAACATCAGGGGCATTGTCGCCTACTACGCCCAGGACTGCCTCATCGACAGCAACACCATCACCACCGACGCCGGCGCGTTCGCTCACGGCCAGGGCGCCATCAAGATTGATAACGCCAACAACATCACGGTCCAGGATAATGACATCAGCTGCGACGGGACCGGCATCACGGTCACCGGTTATGACGACGATGACAATGCCTACGGCAATACGTTCACCGGCAACACCATCACGGATGCCCAATTCGCCGGCATTTTCATTTACGGGCCGTATGCTCGCGACAACACCTTTACCGAGAACACCATCACCGGCACCGACTCGCTAACCCTATGGGGCGGGGAGACCTACCAGGAGACCCAGGGCGACGGCGTGTTCCTGGATGACGATGCCGGAACAGGCAATGTCTTCCATCACAATGCCATCTACGATAACTTCTTCGACGGCATGGAGTGCCAGGTGGACACCGCCGTGGTGGATGCCGGGCACAACTGGTGGGGACATGCCTCCGGACCGTATCATGCCACCTCAAACCCCTCCGGCAGCGGCGACGGCGTCAGCGATTACGTGGACTACTCCCCCTGGTGGGGCGCCAATTACGTCGGCGATCCGCACGCCACCCCGTGGGTCTGGTATGTCAACGACGTCTATGGCTCCACCATCGGCGAGGCCATCGCCGAGGCCACCGACGGCGACACCGTCAACGTCTCCCCCGGCACCTACGAGGAGCAGATCGTCATCACCCAGAGCGATCTGGAGCTGTTGGGCTCCGGCAGCGGCTCTGATCCCGGCAGCAACACGGTGGTGCTGGCGCCCAACGGCATGAGCTGGTACTTCACCACCAGCGCAGACAACTATCCCATCATCGGCATCGACGGCGCCACCGGGGTGGGCATTCGTCGGCTGCGGGTGGACGGCGCCGGGCGGGGCAACACCAACACCCGTTTCGTGGGCATCGGCTTCTGGAACAGCGACGGCGATGTGGACCATTGCGCCATCACCAATGTCAAGGACACGCCCTTCAGCGGCGCCCAGCATGGGGTGGGCATCTATGCTTACAACGATGGTTCCAAGGGCACCTACGACATCGAGGTGAGCAATACCACCGTAGATGAGTTCCAGAAGACGGCCATGGCCCTCTCCGGCGCGGGTCTCACCATCACGGTGGACAGCTGCACGGTGGCGGGGGTGGGGCCCACAGCGGTTACCGCCCAGAACGGCGTGCAGATAGGATACGACGCCACCGGTGTGGTCACCGACTGCGACATCTCCGGGATCGACTACACCGGCACCGGCTGGTCGGCCTCGGGCGTCCTGCTCTACTATCCGGCCGCCGGCATGGTCCTGAGCGGCAATCAGGTCTCTGACTGCCAGGGGGGCCTGAACGCCTATTTCTGCGACGGCCTGGCCATGAGCGCCAATCAGTGGACCGATAACGAGTTCACGTTCGTCTGGGGCGGCGACAGCGTCTCGGTCTCCGGCGATGAGTTCACCGGCAACGATCAGGCCCTGTACATCGCCGACGCCACGAACCTGAGCGCCTCCGAGAATATCTTTGACGGCAACGACTACGCCGTCATCATCGACGGCCTGGCGGATAACATCTTTGGAGACGCGAACCAGATCAACAACAGCACCACCTGCGGCATTCTGGTGCAGCCCTACGGCGCGGATGAGCCCACCGGGGTGGTCTTCCATAGCGGCGACATCAGCGGCAACGCCTTCGGGGTGAGCAACAGTACCGTCAACATGGTCGACGCCGAACAGAACTGGTGGGGCGATGCCTCCGGTCCGGCCACGGCCAAGGACGAGAGGTTCTTTGAGCTCGTCCGGCCACTGGGGCCTGCCCTTATGGAGGGCCGGGCGCGACATGCCGGCCGGACAGACCTGCGCGGGAGGACACGTTCGGTTCGCGGCGGCCTGGATCTGGCCTTCAAGGGCACCGGCGACGCCGTCTCCTCACTGGTGGACTACTCACCGTGGTGGGGCGGCAACTACCTGGGCGACCCGCACACCACGCCGTGGCAGTGGTGGGTGGACACCTCCAATAACTCGGGCATCCAGGAGGGGGTCGATGTCGCCGCCGAGGGCGACACGGTCAACGCCACGCCGGACCTCTACGAGGAGCAGGTGGTCATCACCAAGGACGACCTGGCCCTGCTGGGGGCCGGCTGCGGCTCCGACCCGGACAGCGCCTCGATCATCAAATCGCCCGTGAACCTGACCTATTACTTCACCACCAGCGCCGATAACTATCCCATCGTCGGCATCGACGGCGCCACCGGTGTAAAGATCGAGGACTTCAGCATCGACGGCGCCGGGCGGGGCAACGCCAATACACGTTTCGTGGGCGTAGGCTTCTGGAACGGAGACGGCGACCTGGCGCGGTGCTGCCTCACCGGCGTGCGCGACGAGCCCTTCAGCGGAGCACAGCACGGCGTGGCCGTCTATGCCTATAACAACACCTCCGGGCCGTATTCCATCGGCGTGACCGAGACGGATGTGGACGATTTCCAGAAGACGGCCTTGGCGCTGTCGGGCAACGGCTTGACGGTCACGGTCGACGACTGCGAGATCGCCGGGGCCGGCTCGACATCGGTGACCGCCCAGAACGGCATCCAGATCGGATTCGGGGCCGGCGGCACGGTCACTGACTGCTCGGTGGAGGGCATCGCCTACACCGGCGAAGGCTGGACGGCCAGCGGCATGCTGTTCTACAACGGCACCACGGTGGACGTCGCGGGCACCTGCACTCTGACCGACTGCCAGGCCAGCATCATCTTCCAGGAGACAGACGGCTCGGCCACCGGCGTGGTGGTCACCACCATCGGCGTGGACAGCGAGGAGGGCGTCAGCATCAGGGACTACGGCTATGTCAAGGGCGCCGGCGGAGAGATATCGCCGCTTTTGGCATCGCCATTTGATGAGGCACGGGCGGAACAGGAGGGCCAGAAAGCGGCGCCGACGACCGTGGTCCTCAGCGACCTGCACCTGACCGGAAACCACGGCGTCAGCACCTATGGCGTGGCCGCCTGGTCTCTGGGCGATGACGTCGACGTGACCCTGACCGACTCGGAAATCCGCGACTGGGAGATCGGCGTGGTGGCCTACGAGGACGTCAGCACGGTCGAGCTGCTGGCCAATCACAACGGCATCTCCAGTAACGATATGGGATACTACAGCAACGCCGCGGCCATGCAGAACGCCATGAGCAACTGGTGGGGCGATTTCTATGGTCCGCTGCAGGCCACCACCAACCCGACTGCTGGCGGAGATGAGGTCAGCGACAACGTCGACTATTCTCCCTGGTGGACGGCCAGCTACGTGGGAGACCCGCATACCGATCCCTGGAGTTGGGGGGTGAACACCTCCAACGGCTCAGGCCTGCAGGAGGGCATAGACAGCGCCAGCGTGGCCGATACGGTCAACGCCATGGCAGACACCTATCCGGAGAACGTGGTGGTCAACAAGACCCTGGTGCTGCGCGGCGCACAGGACGGCGTCGACGCCCGCGGGCGGATGGCCGACGAGGCGCTGATCACCGCCTCCTCAGGCCATCTGGTGGACATTCAGGCCAGCGATGTAGTCTTCGATGGCTTCCAGGTCACAGGATCCATCTCAGCGGGACAGCTGATTCGGGCGGTCATCGCCGGAAGCGGGCTGCAGCTGATGAACAATATCATGGGAGGAACGGCCCAGAGCATCCTGTTGTTTGGCACCACCGCTTCGGATGTGCTCCTGTTCCAGAACCATCTGGACGCCGCCTCCATGAGCGCCACCCATAATCTGGCGGAGTTCGACGAATTCAGCGCCTTCAACGGCCTGGTCATTCAGGATAATGATTTCTACACCGGAGAAATCTTCGCCGGGAATAAGACCTATAACTCCTCCGGTTTGGTCATCAGCGGCAACCTGTTCGACGGCGCCGTGGTGAAGCTGTCCTCGCAGTTCGAGGAGGCCGCCATCGAGAACAACACCTTCATCAACAACGGCTACACCAACCTTCAGGCCGGGCTGCGCAATTCGTCCATCACCGCCAACACATTCCACAATGCCAATCCGTTGCCCTGGGTCACCACGCCATCCTACGCCGTCATGCTGTGGGGCGACCAGTATGGGTTGACGCCCAGCGAGAACGTGGATCTCGAGAACAATTTCTTCTACTTTAACGAGGTGGCCGCGCCTGACGAGATCGCCCATGGCCTCAGAATCTTGTCCGGCATCGACGCCACCACCATCGACCTGTTCGATAACAGCTTCGTTGACGGCGGGTCCCAGTCCAGCGCACTGGCGGTGGTCAACGAGGCTGGCGGCATCGTTGACGCTTCAGCAAACTGGTGGAGCAGCAACGATCCCGATACGGTCAAGACGGTCACCGGAGGCGGCGTCGACGTGGATTACACGCCCTGGCTGGACACCGGCACCGACACGGATGATCCCGGTTTTCACGGCGACTTCTCCACCCTGTGGGTGGATGACGACAGCCCGCAGAGCGGCGCCCAGGGACGGGTTCAGGAAGGCGTCGATCTGGTCACCGGCAGCTTGGTCAACGTGGTGACGGGCATCTACGAAGAACAGGTGGAGATCGACAAGACCCTGACTCTGTTGGGATTCGGCGTCGACTCGACCTTCATTCACTCGCCGGTGATGTTGAGCGAGCATTTCACCACCAGCGCCGATAACTATCCCATCATCTACGTGCACCATGCCGACGATGTGGACATCAAAGAGTTGACCGTGGACGGATTGGGACGGGGCAACGGCAACTACCGTTTCGAGGGGATCGCCTATTACAATGCCGGCGGCACGGTCCAGGACTGCAACGTGGAGGACATCCGCGAGGAGCCCTACAGCGGGAACCAGCACGGTGTGGCTATCTATGCTTACACCGACACGGTCGTGGCCCGAACGCTGGACGTCATCGACTGCACCATCTCAGGTTATCAGAAGAACGGCATGGCCCTGAACGGCGCCTATCTCACCGCCAACGTGGACGGCTGCCAGGTGACCGGCTACGGACCGGCCAGCTTCATCGCCCAGAACGGCATCCAGCTGGGATACGGCGCCACTGGATCCATCGGGGAGGCCACCACCAACACGATCACCGGTCATTCTTATACGCCGCACGACTGGGCTGCCAGCGGGATCTTGGTCTATGGCACCAGTGGCACCGTGGAGATTAAGAACAACGTCGTCTCCGAAAATTCTGAAGGTATCTACTGTGTTGATGCATCCGCCATCATAGAGGGCAACGATGTTTCCGCCACCCAGGCAGGCACCGGAGTGGCGGATTACTGGGCTGTAATCTGTGATCCCGGCAGCCAGCGGCAATCACGGCCCTTTGATGAGTTCGATATAGGAGATCGCAGCAAGGGAACCTTCACCTATACCCTAGAGGAAAACACCATCGATGGAGATGATGGCGCCGGAAGTGTGGGATTGGATATCTGGTGCGATGGGAGCGATGATCTGGTGGTGACCGGCAGTCACAACACTATCACCGACTTCGATATCGGCGTCCAGGTGGATGAGGAGACATCCGGATTGGTGTCCTCCGTGATCCTCAATTGGAACCACATCTACGACAACGCCAGCTATGGGGTTTACAACGATGCCGCCCTCACCGTTGACGCGCGTTACTGCTGGTGGGGTTATGCCTCAGGACCTTATCATCCGACGATAAATGCTGGCGGCCAGGGCAATGAGGTCAGCGACAGGGTCCTGTTCGACCCGTGGCTGGGGTCGGAGAGCGAGACGGATCTGGTTTGGAGCACTTTCCTGGGAGGAGGCGCCTGTGACCAGGGTTACAGCATAGCTGTTGATGTCTGGGGGAATGTGTATGTGACGGGTTACACCAACTCGCTTAACTTTCCGACCACGCTGGGAGCCTATAACGAAAGTCACAACGGCGGCAGCGACATCTTCTTGTCGAAGGTGGATCCCTCCGGAAGCACTCTGGTGTACTCCACATTCCTGGGCGGCAGCGCTTCGGAGAGGGCATATGGCATCGCCGTTGATGGTTCCGGAAACGCCTATTTGACAGGATGGACTCAGTCGAGCGATTTTCCGGTAACATCCGGGGCATACGATGAAAGCTATAACGGCAGCTATGACGTCTTCGCCCTTAAGATGAATGCCGGCGGAGACGGGATCGATTACGCCACATATCTAGGAGGGGCTAGCGACGAGCAGGGGTACTCTGTGGCCGTGGAGGCATCCGGAAAAGCCTATCTCGTCGGATATACAGTATCCGGGGGATTTCCAACCACGCCTGCGGCTTTCGACATCACCCATAATGGCAATAAGGATGGATTTGCAGTGAAGCTGAACGCCGCGGGAACCTCGTTGGATTACAGCACCTTCTTGGGAGACGTCGATGATGATGAGGGCTGGGGGGTGGAGGTCGATCCAAGCGGGTATGCATACATCGTGGGATACAGCGCATCGGCCGGCTTTCCGACCACTGCCGGTGCGTATGACAGAATACACAACGGAGGGGATGACGCCATTGTTATCAAGCTGAACCAGGCCGGCACGGCTCTGGATTACTCCTCCTTCGTCGGCGGTTCGGGAGATGAGCAGGGAAGGGGAATTGATCTGGACGACCAGGAAAATGCCTATGTCATCGGCAGCACCCAATCCAGCGATTTCCCGGTCACCGCGGGTGCCTACGATGAAACCTATAATGGTGCTGGAGACATCTTTCTCTTCAAGATCGATTCCGCAGGAGGAGTATTGGATTTCGCCACTTATCTGGGAGAGACGGGCGATGATTGGGGATGCGGGGTAGCCATCGACAACACGGCGCACAGCTATGTGACCGGTTTCACTGGGTCGGCCGATTTTCCAACCACCGTAGGAGCATTCAGCACCACTTATAACGGCGGCAATTACGACGCTTTCACGGCCAGAATCGATCCCGCCGGCGGTGGTCTGGATTACTCTACATTCCTGGGTGGAGCTGCTGTAGAGGAAGCTCGCGATATTGCCCTCGACGGCTCAGGATACGTTCATGTGGTCGGCTATACACTATCGTCAGATTTTCCAGCTACCGTGGGCGCATTCGACGTCACATATAACGGAGGCACATGGGGAGATGCATTCGTTACTCAGCTAGACATCGGAGTGGTGGTGGACAAGACGCCGCCGGAGGCTATCGACGACCTAATGGTGCAGTTGATCGGTGTTGCCAAATCTTTCTGGGGCCACATCTACCTGTCCTGGTCGGAACCGTTGGATAATATCGGCGTGTCGCATTACGTGATCTACCGTAGCACCGTTCCAGGCGAATTAGGAGACTCATTGGCGGTAAGCAGCGATATTGATTACCTGGATATGGGAGCGGCGGGCAATGCCGGCATCAACTACTTCTACATCGTCAAAGCCGTGGATGCTGCCGGGAACAAGTCGGCTAACTCCAATCAAGTAGGCGAGTTCGACAAGGCTTGGGGGGCGAAGCTGAGCAAGTAAGATTTACAGAGATGTTAAGTTGAGCGGATGCTGAACGCTCGATCAGGCTGTATTTTGTCTGGTTGCTGAGAAAGTAATCTCCTCACCTCTGGAAGAGGAATCTTCGGCATCCGCTCTTTGACATCGAACCGGTCTCAGCAGAGACCGGTTCTTATTTTATATCGAGGTCTTCAGCGTGCAATAAAAAAACAAGGCTGGGTTATCAAGTGATCTTTAGCTTTTTAGTGCATGTATTTATTCACAAATTACCAGTGTTATTTACGCATTTTCCTGCTTGGTAACTTGCGTAATTAGGATCGAGTTACTTATTGAATCTATAGATGAAGTAATAGGCTGAAAGCAGGTGTTGCTTGATAAATCATTCGAGTTGACGGAACAAACGACGTCGCGTTTGTTCCTCCAAAAAAATAGCCTGCAGACAGATTCTACAGACGATTCTCTGGTTGGCACGACGGATCCCTCAAACATAGATGCAGGAGCGACTGGCAATATCGGAGTCAACTATTTCTATACGGCTAAGACATCGAATGCACTGGCCACAAATCGGCGGAGTCCAATGAGGTCGGCGTGTTCGACAAGAGTTTGAAAAATCTGGGCAAATAAGCTAGCACAAAGCACTTGCTTCCGAGCGGTTGCCTTACGTTTGAAGTGAGCTTTCTCATGCTCGGGAAGCGACGCTTTGGCATCCGCCTTTTTAAACCGACCTCATGAGAGGTTATTTTTGTTTTAAATTCCTCATGGCCAGCGACCATAGGGAGCTTCAATTCTGCAATTTTTTAGAACTAGCGCTTTCATTATTCTGTAAACGGCATGTTTTTTGCCATATTTTTACATACGGTGGGGCATGTCTTATTTATGGAAATTGAAGCGGGGCTGGGAGGTTTCATCTTTGCGTTTCCGATTTTCGTGCCTCTTTTCCAGAGTCATAAAGGAGGTTTCTGAAGAGGCACGAAAGAGTTCTTGATAGAAAAGGCTGGATGTGATAGCATAAAAGCGGTTGAGCAACTTAGTTTTCCCTATAATGATCTCTGAAGGAGGGATCCGATGGTCCCAAACACGCGTTCGATCTTGTCTCTATGTTCTGTGATGACACTGCTGTTTGCCTTAGCCGGTTCAGCAGTGGCCACTCCAGCTTTGGACAAGCCGTTCACATTGGTCCAGCCTGATGGGAAGAAGTTCATCGCCAGACAAGGCGGTGATGAATGGCGCAACTGGGTGAGCCACAAAGAGAAACTCATCGTCCAGAGCCAAGATAGCTGGTGGCGTTATGGCCAGATAAGCGACGGTGAGCTCGTCGCCATTCACAGCAGGGTTGCCATCGATCCAGATCCGAAAGACGCAGCGACCACGGAGGATATCGTTCGGTTGCCCAGGAGAATTCCCAGAATGCCAGAGGGAGCGCTTTTGCCCTTCAGGGCACCGGCCCGGGCACCAGAGTATGCCCTGCTCATATTGGTGGAATTCACCGACCGCACATTTTCCACCACCGAGATCCAATGGGGCAATATGTTCTTCGGATCCAGTGGCAAGACCGTAAGAAATTACTTCGATGAGGTCTCAAGAACCATCTTCAAGCCAATACAAGCTTATGAGACGTGGAATATCGCCGGCGATGGGCTGATCAGGGTAAACCTGGGATATAGCCACCCAGATCCAGGCGGAACAATCGGCGACACGAACCGGCAGATTGTCTACGACGCTCTGCTGGCCGCTGATCCATACATTAATTTCGTGAGTTTCGACACCAGCCCGACAGACGGTTTCATCTCGTGCAGCGAGCTACACATCGTTACTGTGGTCGCAGGGTACGAGCGGGGCTACTCTGCAGCCTGGTCTCCCTCGGTATGGGGCCATCGTTGGGCCCTGGGCTTCGGCGCAGTGGCCGCCCCTAATCTGGATGGGAAAACTGTCTGCCATTATCTATATGGGGGGTACATGCAGGACGGAGAGCTACACGGCGCCCACATGGCCACCATCGGTGTATCATGCCACGAGATGGGCCACGATCTGGGCCTTCCGGATCTCTACGACACCGACGCATCCTCCGGGGGAATCGGGGGACATGGACTGATGGGCTATGGCGGTTGGGGACAGGCAGCTGGGGATTCCGTGGCCGGGACGACGCCCACTCACATGTGCGCCTGGTCCAAAGATCAGACCGGCTTTGCACCACCAGATACCGTCAGCGGAAATGGATTCCAGACCCTGTATGCCACGGATTCCCTGGCCTATCGGTTTTTGAAGGTCCTGACATCGGATGCCAATCAGTACTTCTTGGTGGAGAATAGACAACTGTCGGGATATGACGCCGGCCTGTGGACCTGGTTCGATACCACTTCCGGGGGCTCTGGTGGAGGCGGCCTGGCCATTTGGCATATCGACGAGTCTATCTCGGACAACGACAACGAGAGCCATAAAAGAGTGGATCTGGAGGAAGCCAACCAGGGCATGCTGGGATACAGCGAGCTGGACGGGCTATATAACCTGGGCAACCGCCATCACTATTATTACCTGGAGCACATGCCCCAATTCGGTGACAATACCACCCCAAATTCCCGGTTGTACAACGGAAGCAGCACGGATTTAGACATCTCCTCGGTATCTTCTGCCGGCCCGGCCATGACCTTTTTCATCATGACAGAGCCGGTGGGCAACCTCAGCTGGAGCACATTCCTGGGGCACAATGAGGAAGATCGGGCCATGGATATTGCCGTGGACGACTCCGGATACGCTTACATCACCGGTTACACCGCTTCGGACAGCTTCCCCACCACGCCGGGAGCCTATCAATGGGGATATAACCCTAGCATCAGCGCGTTCGTGACCAAGTTCAACAGAGACGGGAGCGGCCTGGTCTACTCCACCTTTCTCAATGGCGGCAGCACCGACAGGGGCTACGGCATCGCCGTGGACGACTCCGGCTACGCCTATGTGACGGGCTATACATACTCACAGTTCTTTCCCACCACAGCTGGTGCTTACGATCAGACCCACAACGGTAACAGCGATGTCTTCGTGACCAAGCTGAACCGCACAGGAAACGCGCTGGTCTACTCTACTTTCATCGGGGGAGGAAGTCTTGGCCCCGACGAGGGACATGCCATCGCCGTGGACGGTTCGGGCAATGCCTATATCACCGGATTTACGTATTGCTCCGACTTTCCTACCACTTCGGGAGCCTTTGATCGAACTCACAACGGACAATGGGATGCCTTCGTCACCAAGCTCAACGCTGCCGGTAGCGGGCTTTCCTACTCCACCTTCCTGGGGGGAGACGAGCTGGAGGTGGGTCGGGACATATCCGTGGATGGTTCCGGTTACGCCTATATCGCGGGATGGACCGATTCCCCTGGCTTTCCCACAACCGTTGGTGCCTATGACGGAAGTATGGGGGGATTGGAGGATGCCTTCGTGACCAAAGTGGGCCTGACGGGGACGTCTCTGGCCTATTCAACATTTCTGGGAGGAGGGGGATTGGATCGTGGATTTGGAATTGCGGTGGACAACGCTAACAAAGCATACGTCACTGGTTGGACGGGATCCAGCGACTTTCCCAAGACCACAGGAGCCTACGATCAGTGGCTGGCCGGGGTGACGGATGCCTTCGTGACCAAATTCAACTTTTCCGGCAATGGCCTGGACTATTCTACATATTTGGGAGGAGCCGCCAGGGAGTTCGCACGTGGAATCACCGTGGATGGCTCGGGCAATGCCTATTTGACTGGGGTGACCGAATCGGTCGACTTCCCCACCAGCAGCTCTGCGGTGGACACCAGTTTCAATGGCATATTGGACATCTTCGAGACTAAGATCAACTCGAGCGGTACGGGTTTGCTTTTCTCCACCTTTCTGGGTAGCCAAGGCACAGACGGAGACATGGACTGGCCTCCGGAACTGGACATAGACGATGAGGGCAGCGCCTATGTAGCCAGCTGCACGGACTCCGCAGACTTCCCCGTCACCGCTGGAGCCTATGATCTCAGTTACAATGGTGGATGGCGAGATGCCGTGGTGTGCAAGATCAGCCTGGAGTTCGTCGATATGGTGCCGCCCTTCGCCATCACCGATCTAAGTGCTACTTTGAAGAAAGGGTCCAAGACCAACGGTGATGTCTTGCTCCAGTGGTCACAGCCGTATGACAATGTGGGTGTAACGCACTATGTGATCTACCGAGATACCACCGCGAGCTCGCTGGGCGATTCTCTGGCCGGAACCATGAATACTAGTTATGTAGATGGATGCATAGCCGGCACCGTGGGCACAAACTACTTCTATACGGTCAAAGCCGTTGATGCTGCTGGCCATAAGTCGGAAGAATCCAACCAGGTTGGGAAGTTCGATCGGAGTTTGGGCAACTAGGAGTGACGCGGAATAAAAATTGGTTTTGGGCGGGTGCCGAAAGTTTCAAGAGGCTTTCGCTCACTGAAGCGGCAGAGGGAGAAACCCCTCAATTCTGGAACGAGAGTCCTCGGCAGCTGCCCATTTCATATCGAAGAGGGCATCTCAACATAAACAGGGGGCGAATGACCATTCGCCCCCTGTTTATTATGACGATAAACGAGCAAATACGGGCACCAATCGTTTTAGGTGTGCTTTCTCAAGCTCAGATGGCTGAGAGAGTCTGGCGACACCTCTGGAACCGACGTTTTGGCGCCCGTTTGTTTGGGGAGTGCGTTTATCGGCGTCGAAGCGAGTCGCGGTTGATCTTCATCGGCATTCGTGGATCGCGAAGAGAGGATGCAGGATCTGAGGATTCAAGATTCTCGTGGTTCTCTTCCGAGGGCGATCGGATGGAAACGTACAACAAAAGCAAGAAAGCTTGATATAAAACTTGACATGGTATTAAAAGTATGATAAAATATAAAAAATAGAGCGAAAAGAATTAGTCCTTGAGAGATTGACTCCCAGAGATAGACTCCGGCATTATTTGCGGCAGATTCCAGGGCGAGCCGTGATGGTAGGATTGGATGAGTGATTCTGAGCTGCTTGATGCTGGTGGGAAAAGCCGATCTTAGATGATGCGGGCGATGATTAAGAACTGGATTTCAAGGGTGTCACGCTCAATTTGCACGAATTCGGATTTGAGCAGTTTCGCAACGAGGGTCCATCATCTCCGACCAACGACAAAATGTTCAATATAAGATCACTTCCCGAGGCTTCAAACAGTCCCCAAAATCCTGTGATGACCCTAGATATATGACAGCCGAACCGACCAAAAGAGTGGATAAACATAAAAGAGCGAATTCTAGCAGTGAGAGAAATGGGAAATGATGACGTTTAAAATAATGAGGCTATTGAAATGAAAGACGAAGGTAAGGTGAAATCAAAAGCTTTGGCCCTTGCCAACAAGATCATCGCCGGTCGAGCCTCCTGGCTGAGGGACAATTGGAAAATAGTCCTCTCAGTCGTTCTATTTTGGCTTATCCTTCTCTTCGCGACGTTTCTAAGGTTTCATATGATTTCTGGCACCATGCCATATTCGGGCAGTCATGGTGAAGTACCGATAGTGAGCACGGCGAGAGATATTCTCGCAAAAGGCGATTTTAACCCGCATTTTTTCAATTATCCCTCGCTGTCGATCTACCTGGCTGCCGCGGGTTTCACAATAGGATATATAAATGCCGCCTCACATTTAGAGTTAAAAGAGACAAAAGCAATCGAGATAGCACCTTTTCCATACTACAAGCACCCCAGAATTGTTTGGCCGGCGAAAGCCATATTTGCGATACTTTCGGTTATCGCCCTGTTTTTCATGGGGAAAATTGCCTATCGAGCGTATGGAAATCCCCTTCTGCTGTTTCTTGTGCCATTGGTGATGTCTCTTTGCAGCACATATTTTATTTATTCACATAAATATCTCAATGCAGATATAGTAGGCGCCTTTTTCGTCATGGCAGTATATTATTATCTGTTTACATATATCCAAACAGATAATTTTCTGCATAAGTCCATTGTGCCAGGCGTGTTGAGTGGATTAGCCGTGGCCAGTAAATATAATCTCTCTTTGATTGCCATTCCCTGCATTTTAACAATATTGTTATACTCTAAGAGACAGAGAGCGCATAAGATCCTCCTGCTTCTGGCCATCATGTTTGTGGCCTTTGTCATGGTGGTTCCATACAGCATCCTCGATTTTAAGACATTTTTAGATGATGTAGGTTTTGAAGCCCATCATTATCAGAAAGGACATCGTGGCTCTGACGGTGTCACGGGCTTTCCGCAGTTTATCTATTACCTGAGGGGTGACGCTCCTGGTGGTGGGTTCCTGGGGCAGGGAATATTAAAAGACTTTGGCTATTGGACATGTCTTTTCGCCATCATCGGTGTGATAACGGCCCTGTTAAAAAACTGGAAAAAGACGGTCGTTCTGCTTTCTTTTCCGGCGGCATTGTTGTGGTACATGAGCATGCAAAAAGTGCACTTCATTAGAAACATCGTGTCTGTCTATGCCTTTTACGCGCTTTTTGCAGGAGTAGGTGCCATAGGACTCTATAGGTTATTGTCGCTGGCCGCATCGAAACTGCCATTCTTAAGGATTTCGGTGAAGAGCAGAAGTTACGTCATAACCTGTTTGCTCATCGCTGCGTTTATGTTGGTCTTCCCTGTCGATAGAACGGTAAAATGGGCGCAGGCAAAAGCTGACTCAAGAAAACTGGCCCTAAAATGGATCGCTGAAAACGTCGAGAAGCGCTCTATTATAATTGTTCCCGAGGAATTATCGATAGATATCAGACCGTTGAGAAAGGACTACTTTGTGAGAACATGGAAATTTGAGGATTTGGGAAAAGGAGAATTCGATCAAAGGGTAAAGCACTTAGATAATCCATATATTCTACTACCCTTTTTCGGTGTTGATAAAAGGAGAGGGTTTTCTGGAGAAGATCTGGAGAAACTAAACAACCTCGTGGGTGATGTCGATACGCTGAAAACCTTTCATACCGATCAGAGCGTTCTGATAAACTTTTCTTTCCCGGTGCCTTGGGGCAACCCAACCTTCTCAATAGGCCGCCTGAAAAACAGGCCCTATCTCGATGAAGAGCAGGTTGAGCGAGGGTATTTTGATAGGAGAAAAGCTGAACAGCAGCGCGAAGAGCGGCAGCGGAAGCGCTCGAAATCACAGCGGACCGATAAAAAAAGATCTCAAGATTATATAGATGGTCGGCGAAAGTGAAAAACATGAGCACAGTGGGCAGCATTGGCCGCATGAGCAAAAACGAGCTCATGGCCCCGTGACGGGTCATTATCACATTGGGGCCAGTTGATGACGTGAGATTGATCTTCGCTGCCCACGACGTTTATCTCTGATGGGTCGAACCTCAGGCGAAGGCTTCTAAGGTTTGAGGAAATCCTTTCTCAATCTGCTGGGGCGGCACAGCTGACCCTGGGGGCGATTCACGCATCGCCCCTTTTTTCGGGAATTCATCCGCCCCAGTGGCGGTTTGCAGCAGCAGTCGGCAGGTTTTTTGGATTGTCCTCTTACTGCTTACTGGCACCGGGGAGGGGAAGGAGGGGGAGGATCACTTTTCAATTGGAATTTGGCAATTTACAATTTGAAATGATGTCTTAAAGGGTCAGCAACCTCCCTCACTGCGGCTGTTATGCCGCTTCGAGACACCGGCTGGCTATGGTCCGAGCGCGGTTAGCAAACCGCCCGACAACAATAATATGTTGTCAGTTCATCTATTTGGCCCCGCTTAACATCTGGCTATCGAATTCCCCCACCCGGTTGGAATCCTCGGCAAGGTTGCGGCTAGGATCCGTCGCCTTGACCAAGTAGAAATAGTTGGTGCCCACTGTTCCGGCGGCGCCGGGATCAGTGTACGAATTGCCCTTGCTTCCGGCTATGGAATCTCCAGCGGTGGGCTCGAAATACGGCTGTGTAACTCGGTAGACGATGTAGTAATCGATGGCCATATTGTCGGCTGAATGTGACCATCCGAGCACGATATCATTCTTCGAAAGATCGATGGTGAGATCGCCGATGGTTGAGGGAGCGATGGGGTCCTGATACCAGAATCCGGCGCCGACTCTGTAGTGAGTGCTTGTAGAGGGTCCGATGGGCGTGGACTGTCCTAGGGTGGACTTCACAGTAAAGTTCGTCGAGCTGGCCTGTCCACCAGCCGAGCCGAGCACCGAGGTGGCCAGCTGGGTGTCGGCGAGGGCCAGCTGTGCCCATATCAAAACCAGAAGGATAACCGCCGCTGCTAAAGATCTGCTTTCCGCAAACCCTTTCATTCCGAGTTGATGTTCAGTCATTTCAAGCCTCCTTTCTTGCCTCATTGTCCAGGCTTATATTCCTCACCATTTGCAAGCGTGAATTCACAGTTTAGTTTCATCCCCTTATCGCTATCTTCCGAGACGAGGTAAATAGGATCGCCCAATTCGCCATTTGCATTCAGGATTCCGTTTGCTATGAGCTTGCAATTTTGTTTAAAAGCGACGTGAGTTCCAGGTTCAATGGTTAAGGTTTCGCCCACAGGGATCTCGACATCACACATCACAGTGTAAGAACCGGCTCTTAAAGGGCCTCCATGGCCATCATAGACAATCCCACAAAACACTGGGATTATGATGCCTTCATACGGTCGATAATCATGTTTCGTCACGGTGACATATACATCTCCGGGTCCACTCACAGGGGGTTCGCAAGAGACCACG
>SMTZ1_10000351_pt1 | contig 67921 bp, 73 predicted proteins | sample DeeMarSWOR136_30_FD_25667 | JGI IMG/M metagenome (IMG submission 25667) | reverse complement strand
AATCGGGCGTGGACGTCTGACGGCGCCATGGCATACCAGTGACCGATGTGAAGGTCTCCAGATGTATAGGGGAACATGGTCAGCGCGTAATATTTGGGCCTCGTGTCATCCTCGCTGACTTGGTAGAGCCCGTCTTTTTCCCAGCGTTGCTGCCATTTCTTCTCGATTTCCTGAGGGTCGTACCTGTCTATCATGTATCCTCCGTCGCCAGAACGCTATCAACCGCTTGAATAGGCAATAGATGAAGCAAAGAAGGGATATTGCGAAAAGAGGGGTATGAACCCCTCTCAAAGCGCTTCCCTTCCTTATAGTTCACTACATAAGTCTAGCTCAATTGACCGAAGCTCGTCAATAAGCCGGCCTGGGCTCGGTCTGGGGCGTAAAAAACAGAGAGACTGGGCGCTAGCTAGCTATCCAGTCTCTCTTAATATTTTCGACGTCGAAAATTAAGATTTATTTAAGCTTTTCCAATTCGGAACATCTTGGTGCCGCATACTGGGCATGTACCCTGTGTGGCTGGCTTGCCATTCTTCATGGTGATGGACTTCGGGTCTTTCATGTCCCTCTTGGCGCGGCACTTCACACAATATGCCTGCATAATTTACCTCCTTTTACTTTACTAGGATTAGTAGCAAGAATAAACTATTCCCCGCCTGTTGTCAATAGCCACAAGGGCGAAAAAGGGGTGAATTTGAGCGTCACAGGGAAAAATAACTCTGGAGGCTGGCCATATTGCTTATCCGGCCTCTGCCCTCTGGCTTTTTACTTGTCCGCGGTGCCAGCGTGAACGTTGCTCATAAGGAATAATATAAACTATAATTAGTCGATTCGAGGCAAAAAATGGCCATGGAAACCATACTGGTAATTATTGGCACGGCTGTCTTTGTCTTGGTACTGCTTCGGGTGCTAAGGAAGTCCACCAGTTTACCGGCGCCGGCTTATATCGGGCGGCTTCTCGATAGTGGCTTCCGGCACTTTTTCCAGCCGCCGAGAACGGTGGTAGAGCGCAGCGGCGTCGCTTCAGGGATGACCGTTATGGAACTCGGCTGCGGCAGCGGGGCCTACACTACCTACATAGCCCGGGCTATCGGCGAAGAGGGGAAATTATTTGCGGTTGATATCCAGTCGGCGATGCTGCGTCAGCTGGAACGCAAATTGAGTAGAGAGGAAAACAAGGATATCAAAAATATCGAGTTGAGAGAAACGAATGCCTATGAGCTGCCCTTTGCCGACGAGTCTTTTGACCTGGCATATATGGTTACCGTGCTCATGGAGATTCCGGATAAAGGGCGGTCTTTGCGTGAGGTGAAGAGGGTGCTCAAGCCAGGCGGGATTCTGGCGGTAACTGAATTTTTCCCCGACCCGGATTACCCCTGCCGTTCCACAGTAATCAAACTGGGTATGCGCGCCGGGTTCGCGCTCGATGAAAGCGAGGGCAACTTCTGGAACTACACGGTCAGGTTTAGAAAACCGCTCTCTGACCAGCAGAAGGATTAAGCATTGCGATTTCCTTGGCGATTAACTGACAGGGTTTACTATGGCTGGGTGGTGGTGGCCGTTTTTATGGTGATCGGCATCACCCTCTACGGCATACATTTTTCCTTCGGCGTTTTTTTCAAATCGATTGAAGCTGAATTCCACCTCACCCGTGCCGCGACCTCAGCCATACTCTCGGCCAACTTATTGCTGGCCGGTCTGTTCTCTTTCTTTTTCGGCTGGGCTCTGGACCGTTATGGACCGAGGCTGGTTGTTCTGCTGATGGCGATTTTTACCGGCCTGAGCTTGGTGTTGACCAGCCAGACCAATGCTCTCTGGCAGCTATTTATCACTTACAGCCTTCTGCTGGCTATGGGCACCGGTCCCCTCTACGTGGTGCCGATGTCGGTTGTCTCGCGCTGGTTTGACCGGAAAAGGGGACTGGCACTGGGTCTCTCCAGTATGGGAATAGGACTGGGGACGATGATCATGGCCCCGTTTGCCACCTATCTCATCACCAATTACAGCTGGCATACTGCCTATCTGGTAATTGGTCTGATTGCCTGGGTAATAGCGGTACCATTAACCAGATTATTGAAGCGGGACCCGCGTGAAATTGGCGCTCTGCTCGATGGGGCGAAAATCGAAGATGCAGCGCAACCTCTGGAAACCGGGACTTCAACTTCGGTTCAGCACCCTTTCCTAACCATAGTTCAGAATCGGAACTTCTGGACTTTTGCCTGTATCTGGTTCCTCTTTGCCGCCTGTCTGTTTCTCATATTCACCCATCTTGTGCCTCACATCACTGACATTGGCTTTTCGCCAATAGAGGCCGCCGGCGTGCTCAGCGTTCTTGGCGCTGCTTCCGTTCCGGGACGGTTAGTGATGGGAATAGCATCCGACAGGATGGGGAGAAAGCTGGCGTTCATGGTCAGCACTCTGCTGCAGGCGGTAGCTATAACATGGCTGCTCCAGGCACAGAGTCTGTGGAGCCTGTATGTATTTGCGCTGGTCTATGGATTTTTTTACAGCGGTTTCGGTTGCAGTGGGGCAGCACTGGTCAGCGACACTTTTGGCGTGAAGAATATCGGTGCCGTGCTGGGATTGGTGGAAATCGCCTTTGGCATCGGTGCGGCGACCGGGCCAGCAGTCGGGGGATACATCTACGATGTCAACGGCAATTATACGGTAGCCTTTTTAATCGCCACACTGGCTATGCTGGTGGCCACCTTGCTCGTCGCTATGGTGAAGCGTGAAACACCGAAGCAAAAAGACAGGTGACCACAGGTCAAATTCAAATATGACAGTCGGAAGAGATAGTGGTGTTTTTGGGAAAATACAGGGATAAGATATTCTACGGTTGGGTGCTGGTAGCCACCTTCTGTGTTGCTGGAACAGCCATATGGGGGATACGCTTTTCCTTCGGCGTTTTCTTTAAATCGCTGGAAAGCGAGTTCGTCTTGAGCCGGGCGGCGACATCAGCTATCTTCTCCACGCAGATGGTGCTGGGCGGCATATTCGCCATTCTGGGCGGCTGGGCCCTGGACCGGTTCGGTCCCAGGATAGTCTTCCTCCTGATGGGGGTTTGCACCGGCCTCAGCTTGGTGCTTACCGGACAGACCAGCGCCCTCTGGCAGATCTTCTTCACCTACAGCCTGCTGCTGGCGATGGGTACCAGCGCCATCTACGTCGCGGTAATGTCAACCGTCTCCCGGTGGTTTCAACAGAAGCGTGGCATGGCGCTGGGCATTGCCAGCATGGGGGCCGGAATGGGTCCACTGGTAGTGGCGCCACTTGCCACCTATCTGATTGCTGCCTTCGACTGGCGGATGGCGTTCACCATCATGGGTATCATCGCCTGGGTGGTGGTAATTCCGTTATCCCAGATTCTCAAGCGAGACCCACAGGAGATAGGCATGCTGCCTGATGGAGCGGAGCACTCCGCAGGTACGGCGCTGGAACAGAAGCCGGTATTAGTGGCCGACTATCTCTCCCCGTGGCAGGCGTTACGGACCAGGAGCTTCTGGCTGGTGGCTGGCATTTTTTTCCTATATGCCACGTATATATTTATTATCCTGACGCATCTGGTACCCCATGTAACCGACCTCGGTTTTGCTGCGGTGGAAGCGGCTACCGTTCTCAGCGTGGCTGGCGGGGCAACTCTTGCCGGCAGAGTGTTGTTCGGCATGGCGTCTGATAGGCTGGGGAAGAAAAAGACGGCGATACTCTGCACCCTGCTTCATATCATCGCTTTGCTGTGGCTGCTCTGGTCACAGGAGATGTGGATGTTCTACCTTTTTGCGCTCGTTTTTGGGCTTGCCTGGGGAGGTACGGGCCCGACCATGGCGGCAATTATCGGGGACACCTTTGGCCTCGGCCAGCTAGGCGCCATTCTGGGGCTGCTCGATGTAGGTTTTAACACCGGGGCAGCGGTGGGTCCGGTCCTCGGCGGCGTTATCTTTGATCTCAAACAGAGCTACTTTCTGTCGTTCCTGCTAGGGGTGGGGTTGCTGTTGGTGACCACTGTGCTCATCGTATTTATCCGGCGGGAAACGGGAGAACCGCGGGCAGCAATTGAGGGGTATCGTTAATAAACGAAGATATTGGCTGCGAACTGGGCCAGTCCCATCGCATAGCCGGGAATGATACCCAGCAGCAGCACGCCCAGGCAACACAGCAACAGCGCCAGTCGCAGGGCTCCGGAGGAAGGCACCTTCTCTGCGGAGGCGGTCTCGCCCAGCCACATTACCTTTACCACGCGCAAGTAGTAGTAAGCGGAGATGACGCTGTTGATGACGGCGATTATCACCAGCCAGAGAAGCCCATGCTGCACCGCGGCATTGAAGATATAGAACTTGGCCATGAAGCCGGCTGCCGGCGGCATACCAATCAGCGAGACAAGGCAGAGTGTCAGCGCCAGCGCCAGCAGCGGTGCCCGTTTCCCCATACCCGAGTAGTCGGCGATGAGGTCGCTGTCCAGCTTGTTGGAGATGGCGATGACGGCGATGAATGCGCCCAGGTTGGTGAAAGCGTAGCTGGTGAGGAAGAAGAGAACTCCGCTCTGCCCGAGGATGCTTATCCCCGATGCCATGCCCATGGCGGCCAGTCCGACCATGAGGTAGCCGGCCTGGGCGATGCTGGAGTACCCGAGCATACGCTTGATATTGGTCTGCGGTATGGCGGTGATGTTGCCGATGGTCATGCTGATGACGGCCAGCGAGGCGAAGATTAACCCCCAGTTCTGGCTCAGCCAGACGGGAATGCCGAAGGCGGAGAAGAAGACGCGCAGTATGATGGCGAAGCCGGCCGCTTTGCTGGCCACGGACAGGTAGGCGGTGATGGGGGTGGGGGCTCCTTCATAGACATCGGGCACCCACATCTGGAAGGGAACGGCGGCGATTTTGAAACCAAACCCCGCCACCAGCAGCACCACGCCCAGCAGCAGTCCAGGGCTGGCCAGAAGCGTCGTCTGGGGCAGTGCCTGCAGGACCTGGGCAATTTCTGAAAGCTGCGTTTTGCCGGTGAAGCCAAAGACCAGCGCCATGCCGTAGAGCAGCACCGCCGAGGCAATTGCCCCGAGCAGCAGGTACTTCAGTGATGCCTCGGTGGACTTGCTGTCTTTCAGGAAGCCGACTAGCGCGTAGAGGGAGATGCTGGTCAGCTCGAGGGCGATGTAGATGGCAATCAGGTTGGTGGTGGCGGCCATCAGCATCATGCCCAGCGTGGCCAGGAGCACCAGGGCGTAATATTCGCCCTGAAAGCGAGAGAACTTGCTCACGTAGTCGGTGGAGGAGAGAATCACCAGAAAAGCAACGCCCAGAAAGAGCATCTTGAAGAAGAGGGCAAAATTGTCCACGGCCAGCATGTTGTTGAAGATAGCCGGGTAGCTGCCGCCCCACATTGCGATGGCCACGCCGCCCGAAATCACCAGCCCGGAGATGCTGACCTGCGCCAGCCACCGCTTCTGCTCGATGAATAAATCGAGCAGGATGACGATGGCCGCGGTGGCCAGCAGGGCTATCTCCGGTATAAACAGGGCCAGGTTCAATCTTCGCTCCTTGTCATCATTCTAACCGCCCAGCATTCCCGCAATCGGTGAAATCCCCAGCTTTATAATGTCGGTGATGATGGCCGGATAGATACCGACCAGCATTATCACCGCCACGAAAGCGAACATATATACTCTCTCTAGAACATCGGCGTCAGCCGTGCCGTCATACTGCTCCAGCGGCGGGCCGTAGAAAACGCGCTGCAGCATCCATAGTATGTAGCCGGCGGTAACCACCACGCCGAACACACCGAGTATGGTGTAGACTTGGATTCCAGGCACAAGAGAGGACGAAAAGCTGCCGACGAATACTAGGAACTCGGCGGCGAAGCCGCTGGTGCTGGGAAGTCCCAGGGAGGCCAGCCCGGCGATGGAGAAGACCACGGTGATTATGGGCACCTGCCGTGCCAGGCCGCCCAGCTTTCTCAAGTCGCGCTCATGGGCGTTGTGCATCACCAGACCCACCATGGCAAAGAGCAGCCCGGTGACCAGGCCGTGGCTGAACATCTGGAGGGCGGCGCCGACCAGGCTCACCTTGCCTAGGGCGAAGATGCCCAGCAGGACATAGCCCATGTGGCTGATGCTGCTGTATGCGATGAGCCGCTTGAAGTCGGTCTGGCGCATGGTAACCGCGGCCCCGTAGAGCACGCCGATAATCGCCAGTATGACCAGGATAACGGCATATTGCTGAGCCACTGGCGGAAACATGGTGACGCAGAGTCGGATCATGCCGTAGCCACCCATCTTGATGAGCACTCCGGCCAGCATGACGCTGACCGCCGTCGGCGCGTCGGTGTGGGCATCGGGCAGCCAGGTGTGGAACGGGAACACGGGCAGCTTGACGGCAAAGCCGATGAGTAGCAGCCAGAAGATAGGCGCTGCGGGCATTATCGATTGCACCAGCCCCAGCCCTCTCTGGCCTATCTCCACCATATTCAGGCTGCCGGTGGTGAAATAAAGGCTCAGGATGCCGGCCAGCATGAAGGCGCTGCCGAAGAGCGTATATACCACGTACTTGATGGCTGAGTATTCTTTGCGTCCTGCCCCCCAGATATTTATCAGGAAGTACATCGGGATGACCTCTATCTCCCACATGATGAAGAAGAGCAGCAGGTCGAGGGAGAGGAAGACGCCGAGGATGCTCGTTTCCAGAAGCAGCAGCCAGGCGAAGTACTCGCGTACCCTCAAATGAATCTTCCAGGAGATGAGCACCGCCAGGAAACCGAGGAAGGCGGTGAGCACCATTAAAGGCAGGCTCAGGCCGTCCACTCCTAGGTGATAATAGGCGTTAATGGGGGCAATCCACAGCGCCCTTTCCTGGAACTGAATTAAACCGGCGGCTTCCGGCGAACGGTCAAACAGGGCGAAGAGGATGAGGGACAGGGCCAGCGGCACGAAGGTGAAAAGCGCCGCCGTCCACTTGATTACTCTGTCCCGGTTGCTCAGCACGAAGGCAACAAGCACCGCACCCACCGCGGGCAGGAAGAGTATCGTTGTCAGATAGCCCGAACCCAGCAATGCTAACTCCTCTTTCTAACCAAAGAAGTAAATGACGAAGATAATCGCCAGTATACCGATGCCAATGAACAGGCCGTAAAGTTGCAGCTGTCCGGTCTGGGCGTGCCTGATGGCCCGGCCACTGACGATGGCGCCGCCAGCCACACCGTTGACCGCTCCGTCCACGACATGGTTATCGAACTGCTCAAAGCCGGCGAAAAGTCCTTTGAGCAGGGCATTTCTCACGATGATATTCTCATATAGCTCGTCGAACCAGTATTTACGATAGAACAGCGTATAAAGCGGCTTGAACATGCTTCCGATGCGCTCCGGTGAAATCCACGACTTACGGTACATGGCGTAGGCGAGCAGAATTCCAGACCCCGCCAGTATCAGCGATATCCAGGGCAATGGCTGGGTGAAGGGATGGAAAAGGCCGGTGAAGAAACCGTGGGTCTCCCCGTGCCCCATGAAGGCGCCGAAATGCCCGGTCACGTTCCAGAGCCCGGATAATATTGACAGCGCCGCCAGAATCATCAGGGGTATGGTCATCACCCTGGGCGACTCGTGGGGCTGTCCGTGATGGCCCTCATGCCCGTGTGCACTTGGTTCGCCGCCCCGGTACTCCCCGCCGAAGGTCATGAAGACGGCACGGAACATGTAAAAGGCGGTCATGAACACGGTAATCATCGCCAGATAGAAGAGCACAGGCTGGTGAGCAAAGGCATTGATTAAGATTTCGTCCTTGCTCCAGAAACCGGAGAGCGGCCAAATGCCGGAAATGCTCAGCGAGGCGATGACGAAGGTGAGATATGTCCAGGGCATATATTTGCGTAGGCCGCCCATCAGGCGCATGTCAAAGGTGCCGGTGGCGTGGTTCACGCTGCCTGCGCCGAGAAAGAGCAGCGCCTTGAAAAAGGCGTGGTTGAACAGGTGCCATATGCCGATGGCCACTCCGCCCGCGCCCAGCCCCAGCATCATGTAGCCTAGCTGGCTGATGGTGGAGTAGGCCAGCACGCGTTTGATATCGTTCATCACCAGCCCCATCGAGGCAGCGAAGATGGCGGTTATACCCCCGATGATGGCCACTGTGGTCAGGGCTTCCGTGGAGTGCTCGAAGAGGGGGAACATGCGGGCGACTAAAAAGACGCCGGCGGCCACCATAGTGGCGGCATGAATTAAGGCGCTGACCGGCGTCGGGCCTTCCATAGCATCGGGCAGCCAGACGTGCAGCGGGAACTGGGCGGACTTGCCCACCGCGCCAGCGAAGATGCCGATGGCAGCCCAGGTGAGTGTGGTGCCCGCCAGTGCCCCGGCGATGGCCAGCTCGTGCAGCTCATAAATATCAAAGGTGCCCGTGTTCAGGTAGAGCAGCAGTATGCCGGCCAGGAAGCCGAAGTCGCCCAGCCGGGTGACGATGAAAGCCTTTTTGGCGGCATCGGCGGCGGATGGCTTGTGGAACCAGAAGCCTATTAGGAGATACGAACACAGCCCCACCATCTCCCAGAAGACGAACAGGAAGAGCAGATTGTCGGCCATCACCAGGCCTATCATCGAGGCGGTGAAGAGCGACATCCAGGCATAGTAGCGGTGGTAGCCGGGGTCGCCTTGCATATAGCCCTGCGAGTAAATCTGCACCATCAGGCTGACCACCGTGACCACGATGAGCATCACCGCCGTCAGCGAGTCCATTATCAGGCCGAGGTGAATGGTCACCCCGTCCTCGATGACGGCCCAGGTTACGTCGGGGACGGGTATCTCGTGGTGGGGTGCCGCCATCACGGCAAAGAGCGCCCAGACGGAGAGGGCCAGCGAGCCGCCGATGGATAAAATGGTGATGTAGCCGGCCAATTTCGATTCCGCCCGGACGAAGGGGCGGACGAAAAAGCCGATGATGATAAAGGAGAAGAGCGGGAGCAGGAATATCAGCCAGATAAACTGGTGTGGCATTATAGCTTCCTCAATACGTCCCGAATCACGTGTTCTTTGTCCTTCGGCACCAGGATGGAGTACTCGGCGGACTCCTGGCCTATCGGCAGGCCAGAAACCGGTAGAATGCGGGCAGGAACTCCCTCTCCCTCAAATAGTTCCTTCCACATCTCGGCGACCATCAGGCTCCTGGCTTTCTTTACTTCAACCCACATATCGTTACCACTTCAGCAAATTTATTTTACTCACGTCTATATCTTCCAGGCCGCGGTAGATGGCGAAGATAATGGCCAGTCCCACGGCCACCTCGGCCGCAGCTACCACGATGACGAAGATGGCGAAGACCTGTCCGGTGAGCATGGCCGGCACCACGTAGCGGGAGAAGGCCACTAGGGTGATGTTGACTGCGTTGAGCATCAGCTCGACGCACATCAGGATGATGACCGCGTTGCGCTTTGCCAGCACGCCGTAAAGCCCGATGGAGAACAGGACGGCGGACAGTATTAGATAATGCTGCAGGCCTATCACCATTAGCTTACTTCTCCCTCGCCAGAACAATCGCGCCCAGAATGGCGGAAAGTAATAATACCGCGGCGATTTCCACCGGCAGAAGATAGCCGCCCTCGCCAAAGAGACTGTTGGCCAGCGCGGAGGTGGTCGGTGCCGTTGGTGGTGTGCCTGATATCTGCCACGGCGTGTTGATCAACGTCAGTATCAGCACTTCCAGAAACAGGACGGCGACAATGGCCGCCGGTATCTGAAAACGGCTGTTCGGGCTGCCCCGCTGTACTTCTCGGGTCATCATGATGGCCAGGATTATAAGCACCGAAATGGCACCTACGTAGACCAGTATCTGGACGGCGGCCAGAAAATCGGCGCTGAGGGTGATGTAGAGCCCGGCCACCATGAGGAAGCACAGTATCAGTGAGAGCGCCGCCCGGAAGACATTGCGCAGCAGTACCACGCCCAGCGCCGCGATGACCGCCACCGCCGCCAGGAGCCAGAAAGCGATAGCCAGTGCCATCAGCGTTTCTCCGTTACCTTCTCCACGAGCATGGTCTGCTCGGGCAGTTCTTTCGCTTTATCCGGGTAGAAATAGCCGCTGACCTTTCTCTCCGGCCTATCCAGCATGTCCTCTTTACCCTGCACCAGTTCGCCACGGCGGTACTTGGCACATTCATACGCGTGGCTGAAGTAAAGCGCTTCATACGGGCAGGCTTCTACGCACAGGCCGCACTGGATGCAGTAGCCGGTATCCACCTGGTATTTATCCACAACGTATTTGTTCTCGGTCATATCGGTCGAGGTGACGATTTCAATGGCGCCCTGCGGGCAGGTCTTGGCGCAGGTGCCGCAGCCGGTACATTTTTCCCGGTTCCAGACAAGCTCATTGCCCCGGAACCGCCGTGAGATGTTGAGCCGCTGCTCCGGGTACTGGTTGACCGTGGGGTGGCGGAGCAGGTGCCTGATGGTTACCGTCAGGCCCTTGGCGATGCCAATGCCATACCGTTCAAACTTCAATTCTGCCCCATCCTAACCGGAAGAAAAATCTTGACCATATGAGGATAATGATCGCCATGACGGCGAAGTTGACGATAATCATTGCCCATATCAATTGCGTGGGCCAGTCGGCCAGCACCTGCAGGGCGGTGATAAACAGGTTGAGCAGTGACATGGGTAAGAGGAATTTCCAGGCGAAGGCCATTAATTGGTCGATTCTGATTCTGGGCAGCGTGGTACGCGTCCAGACCATGGCGAAGAAGACGAGCATCACCTTGACGATAAACCAGAGCCACGGCGGCAGCAGCGGACCTCTCCAGCCGCCGAGGAAGAGGGTGGTGATGATGGCGGAGATGGCCACCGCCTCGGCGTACTCCACCAGATAGAACATGGCGAACTTCATGCCCGAGTACTCGGTGTGGAAGCCGGCGACGATTTCGGAATCGGCTTCCATGAGGTCGAACGGGCTGCGGTTGATCTCGGCGCAGCCGGCGGTGAAGAAGAGCAGGAAGCCGAGCGGCTGGAGCAGGATGAACGGGATGTCCTGCGCCACCACCATCTGGTTCAGCGATAGCGAGCCGGCAATCAATACCACGCCGACGATGGCCAGCACCAGCGGGATTTCATAGCTGACGACGGCGGCCACGTTGCGCATGGCGCCGAGCAGGGAGTACTTGTTGCTTGACCCCCACCCGGCCATAAAGATGCCCACCGTGGACACCGAGCTGATGGCCACCACGTAGAGGATGCCGATGTTGAGGTCGGCGAGCAGGGCGCCGTTTTCAAACGGTATCACGGCGAATATCATCAGCGCCGGGGCAAAGGCGATAACCGGCGCCAGCCAGTGAACAATTTTATCGGCAGCAACCGGGACAATGTTTTCTTTCAGCAGCACTTTGATGGCGTCGGCCACGGGCTGCAGGAGGCCGAAAGGACCGGTGCGGTTGGGCCCGAGGCGGGACTGCATCCGGCCCATCCCCCTGCGTTCTATATAGATGACGCCCATCACCATGGTCAGGACAAAGCCGATGACGACCACGGTGAAGAAGAGCCAGTGCCACCAGAACCCTCCGGGCCAGTCCGGAGGGATGGCCTGAAATTTGACCAGGTTATAGATGCTAAGCTCTCCTGTTGCCATTATCGGTCAATCTCACCCACGGTGATATCGATGCTGCCGAAGATAATAATCAAATCGGCCACCTTCCAGCCGCGCACCATATCGCGTAGCGCCGTCAGGTTTATCAGGCTCGGCGGACGGATATGGCAGCGGTAGGGAGCGATGGAATTATCGGAGACCAGATAGAAGCCTAGTTCGCCTTTCGGCGCCTCAATGCGGGCGTAGGCTTCCCCGGTTGGTGGCCGGATAAGCTGGGGCAGCTCAGCCCGAACGGGGCCGGACGGGAGCTGCTCCATTGCCTGCCGGATGATGCGCAGGCTCTGCCGCATCTCCTCCACCCTCTGGCGGTAGCGGTCGTAGCAGTCGCCGGTTGCCTGTGTCGGGATATCGAAATCAAATTGGTCGTAGATGGAGTAGGGGTCAGCTTTGCGGATATCCCAGTTCACACCGCTGGCGCGCAGTACCGGGCCGCTGACGGAGCAATTTATCGCCTGCTCTCCAGTCAGAATGCCGACGCCCTTGGCGCGGGCAATCAATATTTCGTTCTGCATCAGTAAACGGTCATACTCATCCATAAAGCGTGGCATCATGTCCATGAACTTGCGCAGAGCGGGCATGAACTCCTCGGGCAGGTCCTGACTGACACCGCCCGCCCGCATATAGTTGTAGGTGAGCCGCTGGCCGCTGACCATTTCGAAGAGGTCAACGATTCTCTCACGCTCCCGGAACATATAAAGGAATGGGGTGAAATAAGCACCGCAATCGTTCAAAAAGGCACCGACGGCAATCAATAGAGCCGCAATGCGCTGTAGTTCCGCCATAATCACCCGTATGTACTCGGCGCGCTCCGGTACCTTGATGCCTGCCAGCTTCTCCACGGCCAGGCAGTAGGCGAGGTTGTTGCTCATCGATGAGATATAGTCGAGCCGGTCAGTGAGTGGGGTGATGCCGGTGTAGGTCCTCTGTTCGGCCAGCTTCTCTATGCCACGGTGCAGGTAGCCGAACACCGGCTCAATATCGATCACCACCTCGCCGTCGAGCGTCGCCCGCATGCGGAACACGCCGTGGGTGCTGGGGTGCACCGGGCCCATATTAAGCACAAAGGGTTCGGTTCGTACTGCCATTTATATAAAATCCTTCCGCAGGGGATGTCCCGCAAAGCCCTCCCAGAGGAAGATACGCTTCATGTTGGGATGGTCTTCGAACTTGATGCCGAAAAGGTCAAATATTTCTCTCTCCTGAAGGTCAGCCCCCTGCCACAGCCCCACTACCGAGGGCAAAACGGGGTTCTCCCGGTCGTAACATCGGGCTTTGATGGTCAGGCTGTGGTTGTGCTCTAGGGAACTGAGCCAGTAGACGACCTCAAAGTGGTCATAATAATCGACGGCGGTGACGAAATTTAGGAAATCCAGGTCCAGGCCTTCGGTATCTCTGAGGAAACGGGCTGCATCAAGAAGAAAGTTCCCCTTTACCACCAGGTTATCCTGGCTGGACTCGACCACGCTACCAGGGAACTTCTCTTCTATTTTACTGGCGACGTCCTTACCGGAAAGGGGAATCGTCATCTTTCGAGCAACTTTCTCACATCGATGTTTTTACGTCGCGCGATTTTCTGCTGCAACATCTGTATCCCGTATATCAGGGCTTCGGGGCGGGGAGGGCAGCCCGGGACATATACGTCCACCGGGATGATGCGGTTATAGCCGGGCACCACCGCGTACTCCGCCGAGGCGAAGATGCCGCCGCTGATAGCGCAGGCGCCCATGGCGATGACCCATTTCGGCTCCGCCATCTGGTTGTAGATGCGCCTCACATTCGGTGCCATCTTCCAGGTCAGGGTGCCGGCGGTAATCATCAGATCGGCCTGGCGGGGCGAGGCTCGCAGTATCTCCATGCCGAAACGCGCCAGGTCAAAGCGCGGGCCATTGGCGGCAATCATCTCGAAGGCACAGCAGGCGGGAAAGCATATCGCCGTCCAGAGCGATGAGCGCCGTCCCCAGTTAATCAGCGCATCTACTGTGGTTAGCAGGATATTCTGCTCCAGCTTTTCGTCAAGCCAGCGGTCAGGGTCAGGAATCGGTTCCTGGCTGTTCGCCTTAAGGTCTTCAATAACCTGACCCTCTTCGCGGTCCAGCTCGATATCGGAATAGATATATTTCCCGGCAGGCTTTATTTCCATTCCAGAACCTTCTTCTTCCAGGCATAAAGGTAGCCGACCAGAATAATGGCCACTAGGATCAATATGGCGATGAAGCTGGCCATACCCAGGGCTCTCAGATTGACCGCCCAGGGATACAGGAAGACCACCAGCACATCGAGGGCCAGAAATATCAGGGCATAAAAATAATAGTGAAAGTTGAACTGGATCCATGTTTTGCCGATGGTTTCCATGCCGCATTCAAAGATGGAATTCTTGATGGGGTTGGGGTTATGGGGAACGATTTTAAGAAATCTGAGGGCGATGGGAATAACTACCATGAAAAGAGTGAAAAGAACAGCTGCGATGAGAAACAGTCCAATGTAGCCGTAGTTCGTGAGCAACTACCTGCCTCGCTAAGCAAAAAATATATCGTCGTAGTATATCATAATCGTTTTTTCAAGGCAAGTTACTTCCAGAAGGGTTTTATGGCTAACTGCGGAAGATTAAGAGAGCCACGGCCGTAATGGAGCTGATGAAGGAGGCGATGGCGGAGCCGGTAAAGACCTGCACCAGAATATTTCTGATCATCTCAAGTGTCTCGTAGGGCCAGTTCAGACGCTCTATAAGGAAATTAAACCAGCCTTGACCGACCATAAATGTGATAATCGTTAGAAAAGCGGAGATGAAGAAGACATAAAGTATTACTTTCAGCAGGATATTTCCCGTATCTTTAGCCTCATCCGCCATGTCCGTTTCCCAATGAGAGCGTAAACGAAGTATAAAACGCATTTCATACTATGTCAACAGTAGCTGAACAGGAAATAAGTGTGAGCGCCTGCGTTCGTTTCAATTGACATCGTGGTAACTCCTTTTGTAAACTGACTTCGTCCAAGCATAACCCGTCGGCACTTTCCATAGGGAGTAATACAACCATGGCATTGGAAAACATCGCTCATGAACTGGCCGAAAGGCTCAAACAAGGCGCAGCTGATTATATTGAGGCGCGCCTTGAGGAGAGCCAGACCAGCCATATTACCTACCGGGGAAAAGAACTGGAATCGATTGGCAGGTCAGAGGCGGTAGGGGGAAATGTACGCGCCATGGTCAAGGGGGGCTGGGGTTTTGTCAGCTTCAACAGCCTGAAAGATTTGCCGGGCAGAGTTGAGATGGCCATCAAGCAGGCCGGACTGGTTGGCCGCGAGAAGAGCCAGCTGGCGGCGGTGCCGCCGGTCGTTGACCGGGTACTGGCCGGAGTAGAAGGAAACCCCGTGGCCATACCCCTCGCCGAGAAGAAGGTGATGCTGGACGAGTACAATGAAATTATCTGGCGTAATCCCGAAATACAGACCGCCACCATCGGCTACGGGGACAGCCGCAAAAGGACTATCTTCCTGAGTTCGCTTGGCAGCCATATCGAACAGGAAAGGCTCGATATTACGCTGCGCGTCGCCGCGGTGGCCGCCCGCGATGGCGACGTACAGCAGGCAGGGCTAAGTGTGGGTAGCCGTGGAGACCTTAAGCCAATCCGTCAGCTCCATCGGGAGGTGGAGCGCCTGTCGCGTCATGTCGTGGCGCTGCTCTCAGCGCCAAAGGCCAAAGGTGGGGAATACACGGTGGTCCTGGACCCGGTGCTGGCTGGTGTCTTTGTCCACGAGGCTTTCGGACATCTTTCTGAATCAGATTTCGTCTATGAGAACGAGCGCCTGCGGGAACTCATGACGCTGGGTAAACAGTTCGGCCGCCGGGAGCTCAACATCGTGGACACGGCCACGCTGCCCGGACTGCGCGGCAGCTACAAGTACGATGATGAAGGCGTGCCCGCTACCAGAACGTACCTCATCCGGGAGGGCAAACTGGTGGGGCGGCTTCACTCAAGGGAGACGGCGGCCAAGATGAAGGAACCGCCCACCGGCAATGCCCGCGCCGTAAGCTACCGCTACCCTCCCATCGTCCGTATGACCAATACCTTTATTGAGCCGGGCGAAGTGTCCTTTGCCGACATGATAAGCGATATCAAAGAGGGAATCTATGTCAAGAACTGGTATGGTGGCACCACCAGCATGGAGATGTTCACCTTCTCCGCCGGCGAGGCGTATATGATTCGCAATGGCCAAATTGCCGAGGCGCTGCGACCGGTGGTGCTGACCGGCAACGTGTTTGATACGCTGAATAACATAGACGCCATCGGCAATGACCTTGATATGAACCAGGGGGGTGGCTGTGGGAAGGGGGGACAGATGCCGCTGCCTGTTTCTAATGGCAGTCCGCATATCAGACTCCGTCGCTGCCTGGTGGGAGGTAGATGAGTGGAAGAGATACTGATTAAAGCCAAAAGAGCCGCCGAGGAAGCGGAGGTTTTTTTAATCTCCTCTGAGGAAACCGAGGTCCATTTCGAAGCCAATCGATTGAAGCAGCTCCAGACCAGACAGCAGACCAGCGTGGCGCTGCGCCTTATCCGTCAGGGCAGGATAGGATATGCCGTAACTACCAATCCCGATGAATATCAGGGGCTGGTTGACAATGCCCTGGAGACGGCGCGATTCGGTACGTCGGCAAAGTTTGCCCTTCCCGGGGCGATCTCATATCCGCAGATCGAGGTTTTCAGCGATGATGTAGCGTCGGTATCTGTAGAAGCAATGGTTGCCCTCGGGGAAAAACTTGTGGCCTCAGTTACGCAACATACTCCTGACATCATCTGTGAGGCCGAGGTGACCAAAGGGGCGATTTCGGTGCGGCTCCTGAATTCTCGCGGCGGGCAGGCAGAATATCGCAAAAGCTACTTCAGCTTTGCTGTGGAAGGGAATTTAACCAGAGACACCGACATGCTCTTCGTCGGGGATAGCGCCAACTCATGCCGGGCAATGCTGGAGCCGGCTCCAGTCATTGACACCGTACTGCAGCAACTGGAGCTGGCCAAGGAACAGGCAAGGGTGCCCACTAAGTCGCTGCCGGCCATTTTCACCCCGCATGGGGTGGCCAGTGCCCTCGTTATGCCGCTGATGGCGGCCTTCAATGGCAAGACAGTTCTGGAAGGGGCTTCCCCGCTCGGGCACAGACTCGGGGAGACGGTCTTTGATACCAAATTACAGCTATATGACGACCCGGTAATTCCTCTCCGGCCGAGCAGTCGGCCCTGTGATGATGAAGGCGTTCCCAGCCAGCGCACCCCGCTGATTGAATCGGGCTGTGTGGCCAGCTTCCTGTACGACCTGCAGACGGCCGCTCTGGCCGGTACCCGAAGCACCGGCAACGGCAGCCGGGGTCACGGTGGATTGCCATCTCCCTCTCCGAGCGCCTTTGTCATCGCTCCGGGCAGCACCAGCTTCGATGATATGGTTGGAGACATCAGGGAGGGGCTGGTTATTGAGCAGCTCATGGGCGCCGAGCAGGGGAATATTCTGGGCGGTGATTTCAGCGGCAACGTCCTGCTTGGATACAAGGTGGAAAATGGTAAAATAGTGGGCAGGGTGAAAAATGCCATGGTCTCCGGGAATGTCTATCAGGCGCTGAAGGATATCACCGCCCTGGGCAGCGAGTCCAGGTGGGTGGGCAGCTTTTTACAGACCCCGCACATTTACTGCCCCGCCATATCGGTGGCGAGCAAGGGGTAGTTTTGCTGTTGGGTTGTCGGCGCCGGTTGTCCTCCTTCAGTATAGTAAACAGGGGGGTGGTGAAATGAACGAGTTAGTCCATCTTCGTGCCCGTCCCAGATTGAAATCGCCGAATATGCTGGCCGCCTGGCCCGGCGTTGGAAACGTTGCCATGCTGGTGGCCACATACCTGATGAGAAAGCTGGAGTTCAAAGAGCTCGGCGAGATCGAGCCATCTTACTTCTTTGACCCTGTCGGCGTGGTGGTCAAAGACAACGTGGTAGAGGAGCCCAAGTTCCCGCAGAGCAAATTCTACTACTGGAAGAACCGGCGTGAAGGCAGCGATATTATAGTGTTCATCGGTGAGGACCAGCCGGCAACCAAAGGATATGAGCTGGCCAACTGCGTCCTCGATGTTGCAGAAAAGTTCAAGGCGCCGAGGATATTTACCTGTGCCGCCGCCATGACCCGCATCCATCACACCGAATCGCCCGGCGTGCTGGGCGTGGCCACCAGCCCATCGGCAGCCATCGTTTTCAAAAAGTACAACCTGATAAATGCCGGCAACCTGCAGATTGCTGGTCTGAACGGGTTGCTGCTGGGAGTGGCCAAGGAAAGGGAAATCGAGGGCATCTGCCTGCTCGGGGAGGTGCCGGTATACGCCACACGAATCCAGAACCCCATGGCGGCGCTGGCGGTGCTTGAGGTGATGACCACGATGCTGAGCGTTGAGATTGACCTTAACGAGCTGGCGCAACTGGCAGTGGAAACCAAGCAGAGAATGAAACAGGTGGCCTCGCAGGCAATGGGCGAGTACATCGACTATTTTACCGAACCGATATGGGAGCGTGGCGAGGAAGAGGAGGATGAGGAGGGGTAGCCTGAGGTTGGAACATGATGCTGGGCACCAAGGTCAGATTGCGCGAGAAAAGACTAACCGACGCCCGCAATGATTACCGCTGGCAGATCGATCCGGACCTGGTACAGCTTGATGCTATGCCCCAGCTGACCATTTCCTTTCCCCGATATTTACTCGACTACTCGGCGGTGCTGCACAATCCTTCTCCGAAACGTCATGCCTTTGCCATAGAGACCATCGAGGGCAGGCACATCGGCAATTGCGTATATTACAACATTGACCGGGAGAAAGGGGAGGCAGAGCTGGGGATTATGATCGGTGAAGATGACTGCTGGGATAAGGGTTATGGCGCCGATGCCGTGGCCACGCTCGTTGACCATATTTTCAACGAGACGGATTTACAGCGCATTTACCTTAAAACTCTGGACTGGAACCAGCGGGCGCAGCATTGCTTCGGCAAATGCGGTTTCACCCCCTGCGGGCAGCTGGTGAAGAACGGACAAAATTTTGTGCTCATGGAGATGAAAAAAGAGCACTGGCAAAAAGAGGATAGGGCTAGTCTAAGGGAGCCAGTTTCTTGAAAGTAATTTACACTTCACCGATAGACTGGCTGGGCGACCGCATACGTATCCTGGACCAGAGTAAACTGCCTGATGAGGAAACCTATCTGGAGCTGGAGAACTACCGTGACGTTGCCTCAGCCATCACAGAATTGAAAATAAGAGGCGCTCCGGCCATCGGGGTAGTTGGAGCTTACGGAATTGCCCTGGGGGCATTGAAAATCGAATCTGAGACGAAAGCCAGTTTTCGAAAGAAGCTCGATGAGGTGATGGGCACTATTGCTGCCACCCGCCCCACCGCCCGCAACCTTTTCTGGGCGCTCCAGCGCATGCAGAAGGTGGCCGAGTCCGGTGATGACGTAAACAAAATAAAGTCGGCACTGGTGGCCGAGGCGGTGAAGATACACGCTGAAGAGAAGGAGGCCACGCGGAAGTTGAGCCAGTTCGGCGCTGAGCTTATACGAGACGGGGATATCGTATTGGTCCACTGCAACGCCGGGCCGCTGGCCACCGCCGGCTATGGTACTGCTCTCGGCATTGTCCTGCTGGTGGTGGAGCAGGGGAAAAAGCTCAGGGTATTTGCCACCGAGACGCGCCCGGTGCTTCAGGGAGCCAGGCTGACCTGCTGGGAGCTAAGGAAAGCGGGCATTCCGGTAACCCTGATTGCAGATTCCGCGGCGGGCTATTTCATGCAGCGCGGCGAAATAAACTGCGTCATCGTTGGTGCCGACCGCATTGCCGCCAACGGGGACACGGCCAACAAAATCGGAACCTATACGCTGGCGGTGCTGGCCAGAGAGAACAACGTCCCGTTTTACGTTGCCGCCCCCACCTCCACCATTGACCCCTCCCTAGCCTCCGGCGAACAAGTCCCCATAGAGCAGAGGAAGCCGGAGGAGATTACACACATTAGAGGAGTGCCCATAGCCCCGGAAGGCATTGAGGTACAGAACCCTGCCTTTGACGTTACCCCCCACCGCTACATCACCGCCATCATCACCGAGAAGGGAATTATAAGAGGTGAGTTGGGTGAGGCGATTAGGGGGATAACATGAGCAGATATGTGCAAACTCATGAGGAATTATTAAAACACTTAAAAAGTCAAATAGAATTTATGATGCAATCGGCTGCTTCATTTGATAACGGCTTTGAGGATGAGGCTAAAAGACTAGCCGTAGTTATTCGTGTTTTGGTGCATGATACTTCTAATTCCAAATCTTTGTTGACTTTATTAGATAACAAGAATATTAAGCTTTATGACTCTGCTCTTTCTTATGACCCGAAAAATTTACTTCCTTTCAGTGCTTTGACAATGATGAAAGTATCAACTGAAGGGGCAAGTTATGTTGCTCCACTTGATGGGGGTGCGCCCTCAAGAAGTAGAACGAGAAAAATAGCGTTTCAAGTATGGTGGGATGGCGTATTCGTAATTAAAGATAAACATGGTAAGACTTTCACAAGAAAGCAATTGGTGCTTAATACTGCTAACATGGATGGTGGAGCGCATGTTGACCCTAATCTTGATGAAGCCTATGCAAAACTTTCGAGATTTCAATCATTAGGCTGGAAATTTTTTAATCGTGGTATTGAAGATGATTTTAGAAATAGTCCAGTTTTACCAAGCGTGCGTCAAATTGCACATGAAGTATTAAAAACTTTACGGGACGAGTTCCCTAAATTATTCTAAAAAGTGGGAGGCCACCTATGTCACAGGCTAAGATAGCGGTTATCGGCGGGAGCGGGCTGTATGACATCGAGGGGTTGGCAGACATTGAAGAAGTTGACATGCTCACGCCCTTCGGCATAACCAGTGATAAAATCGTGGTGGGGAAGCTGGGGGGGGTCGGCATTGCCTTCTTGCCCCGGCACGGGCGAGGGCACCGTCTGCTGCCCACCGAGGTGCCCTACCGGGCCAATATCTACGCGTTGAAATCGCTGGGGGTGGAGAGAATCATCGGCATCAACTCGGTAGGAAGCCTCAAGGAGGAGTTCAAGCCCAACGACCTGCTCATTCCCGACCAGCTCATCGACCGCACCAGGGGGAGAACCAGCACCTTCTTCGGCGAGGGCATCGTTGCCCACGTCCCCTTCGGCGAGCCGTTCTGCCCGTCGTTAAGTCAACTGGTCTATGGGGCGGCCAGAGATGCCGGTGCCACCGCCCATAAAGGCGGCACTTACGTGGTCATGGAGGGGCCGGCCTTCTCCACCAAGGCCGAATCCCTGCTTTACCGCTCCTGGGGGGCGGACGTCATCGGTATGACGGCGCTGCCCGAGGCCAAGCTGGCGCGTGAGGCCGAAATCTGCTATGCTGTTATTGCCTGCATCACCGATTATGACTGCTGGCACCGGTCGCACGACGCCGTTACCGCCGGGATGATAATCAGTCGCCTGCGGCAGAACATCGACACTGCCAAGCGGATCATCAGGCTGGCCGTGGGCAAAGTCCCGCAGAAACGTGATTGCAATTGCGCCACGGCATTGAGCACGGCCATAGTAACCGCGCCCGACGCCATGCCCGAGGCGCAGAAGAAAAAGCTCGACCTGTTAATCGGCAAGTATTTAAGAAGGGATTAGCTGTATGCCCGGAGTGGAATTCAACTGTTCACCAACGATTATCGGCAGCATGCCCCACACCGACCCGAAGATGGCCTGCGGTCAGATTGCGCATTATCTCAAAGACATCCCGGCCTGGCCGCAGCTGCCTAGGCGCTCGTTTCTGGAGAACATGTACGTCCAGTATAGCCAGGGGTTCCCTGGGGTGGTGGTCAGCGAGGTGGAGAAGAAAATCCATGTGGACCGCCAGCAGGACCTGGACCGGCCGCTGGAGCAGCTTTACTCAGCCTTCCTGGAAAATAAAGCGGATGAGTTTGCCATCAGCGCCGATTATGCCGCTGGTCTTTACCATTTTTTAGCGCTGGATAATCTGGCGCCGAGGGTGGTAAAGGGGCATGTCACCGGACCGGTCACTTGGGGGCTCACCGTGGTCGATGAGGACGGCAAGGGTATCCTCTACGATGATGCCCTCGGCGATGCTGTGCCCAAGCTGCTGCGCTTGAAAGCCGCCTGGCAGGAAAAAGAGTTGAAACACGTATGCCGCCGCACCATTATATTCGTCGATGAGCCGTATATGTCGGCCTTCGGCTCGGTGGGCATGATGCTTTCCAGGGAGAAGGTGGTCGGCCTGCTGAACGAGGTATTCGACGGCATCGATGGTCTGAAAGGCGTCCATTGCTGCGGCAACACCGACTGGTCGGTGATACTGGAAAGCGAAGTGGATATCATCAGCTTTGACACCTACAACTATGCTCAGTCTTTGAGTCTGTATCCTGAAGCGGTGAAAAAATTCCTTGAGCGGGGTGGTACCATCGCCTGGGGTGTTGTTCCCAATGAAGAAAAGGCGCTGAACAGCGAATCTGCGGCCAGTCTCAAAGACCGGCTGGAGGAAGCGATGGCACCTTTCACTCGAAATGGCGTTCCTTTCCGGCAGCTGCTGGCGCAAGGGCTGTTAACGCCGAGCTGTGGACTGGCCTCCCTCGCTACCGAAGAGGCGGCTGTCCGTTGCCTGGAACTGCTCGCTGGGCTATCGGGTCAGATAAAAACAAGATACGGATGATGGGGAGGAAATGAACAAGACCAGACGCGTTGCCACGCTGAAGCACCGGCGTAAAAGTAAAAAGATAAAGGAAAAGCGGAAAGCGGAGCTTAAGGGACGCAAGAAATAGTCCGCTTCAGGCGATAGGGAGTTTGCCACCTGTGGAAACAGCATACCTGCTTACCGGCCGGCCGGGGACCGGCAAGACCAGCCTGGTCAGGCAGGAAGTTGCCGAATTAAGGGAAAAAGCCGGAGGCTTCTACACCGAGGAGATACGTGTTCAGGGCACGAGGCTAGGCTTCAGGCTGATAACGTTGGACGGGCAGGAGGCGGTGCTGGCTCACGTTGACTTTCACAGTCGGTACCGGGTGGGGAAATACGGCGTTGATATCAATGTCATGGATAAGGTAGGGGTTCCCGCACTGGCAGAAGCTATCAGGGAGCGCGCGGTCATCGTCATCGATGAGATAGGCAAAATGGAATTATTTTCCGACCGCTTCCGTGAGGTCGTTTTGCAGGCGCTCCAAAGTGGCAAACGGGTAATCGGCACCATCATGCTCAATCCGCAGCCGTGGGCTGATGAGGTCAAGCGCCAGCCGCAGGTCAGGCTCGTTGAAGTCACCCGGACCAATTATAACCGCGTGCTGGCGGATATAAAAGGTTGGCTGGAGATGGAGTGAGCTATGGCACCGCTTCCGGAGCTGATTCAGGCGCTGCTTGACCCCAAAATTTATCCCCATCCGCCGGAGCGGGTGGAGCTGGTGCAGACCCAGATGTCATTCGTTTTTCTTGCCGGCGACCTTGTGTACAAGGTGAAGAAGCCGGTGAATCTGGGCTACCTTGATTACACCACATTGACGAAACGTCATTTCTTCTGTCGGAGAGAAGTCGAGTTGAACCGCCGCCTCTGCGCGGACGTTTATCTGGGCGTGGTCGCCATCACCGGACATGAAGGCAAAGTATCTCTGGACGGGCCCGGCAAACCCATCGAGTACGCGGTTCAGATGCGCTGCCTCCCTCAGGAAAGAATGATGAGTGCCATGCTCGTTCGCGACCAGGTAACGCCCGCGATGCTGGCTTCAATGGCAGGAAAGCTGGCTGAATTCCATAATAAGGCGGAGACAAACGCCGCCATCAGCGCCTTCGGCGCCCTGGATACAATCCGGCAGAATACCGCGGAAAATTTCGAGCAGACCGGGCAATACATCGGCGTCACCATTTCCCCGGAAAGGTACCGGAGCATCAAAACCTACACGGAAGCTTTCATGGCGCAAAACAGCTCCCTGTTTCAGCGACGAATCAGCGAGGGCAGAATTCGGGACTGCCATGGCGACCTCCATGCCGCCCATATCTGCTTCAGCAACGGCATCTGCATTTATGATTGCATTGAATTCAATGACCGCTTTCGTTATGGCGATGTCGCTTCCGAAGTGGCCTTTCTGGCCATGGATTTAGACCATTACGGACGGGCTGACCTGTCCCGGCGCTTCGTCGAGGCTTATGTGACCGCCAGTAAAGACCAGGAGTTGCAGACCTTGCTCAATTTCTACAAATGCTATCGGGCGTATGTCCGGGGCAAGGTGGAGGGTTTCAAGCTCGATGACCCCCATATTTCAAAATCGGAGAAGGCGAAGATTTTTACCGTTGCCAGGGACTATTTCGAGCTTGCCGAATCATATACATCGCCGGGTGAGTCGGGGTAAAATGGATTAAAAGAAGGGGTGGCGAATTGAGAAAACCGTTTCGGGAGTTTATCAAGAACGAGCTGGGCTCGGGTTTTGTCCTCATCGCCTGTGGTCTGCCCGGCACCTGGAAGACCGAGACGACCGAGGAAGTGACCCGGATTACCGGCTACCCACTGCTGCGAACAGACCTGATTCGACTGGAACTCTTGAAAAACGAAGACGTTTTCGACGAAAAAGTGGCTGCCAGTATGGACAAGCGCACCATGGTCTACGACGAGATGTTCTGGCGGGCCGACGAAATTTTAGGTGATAAAGGCGATGGGGTAATACTGGACGCCACCTTTGTTACCCAATCGCTGCGGAGCCGCGCCGCAGCGATTGCCGCGGAACATAACCTGAGATTTGTCATCTTGCAGACCAACTGTCCGCAGGAGGTGGCCATCAGGAGGATACTGGCGCGCACCAGAGATAACTACGAATCAAATGCCCTCACCGAGCAGGCCTACCTCAACAACAAAAAGCGGTTCGAAGCGGTGGACCTGAATGACCTGAAGCGCCGCTACCCAAACCTTGATGTTACTCACCTGATAGTTGATACCAGTCAGGACCCGCCGGAAGACTGGTACATTATTGGGATAGAGACAGGGTAAAGGCGGCTAGATATTTTTCCCCTGATATTTCCCCCGATAACCCCTGGTCTTCTGGCTGAGCTTGAAGAAAATGAGCTGCAGAATTCTGGCATTGCGCTGCAGCCGGATACCCTGAGGATTATAGACCACCAGCAGCGATTGCGAGCGCCCGGAGTAGCCGGCATCCCATACTGCGGTGTTGATGGTAACGCCGCAACGCAGCAGGCTGGAACGGGGCGTCGCCATTGCCGTGATGTTCTCGGGCAGGTGGACGACCTCATTATAGGTTATCAGATAGATGCCAGGGACAAGGTCAATATAGCCCAGTCCATCGAAGACTAGGGGTGCCAGTCTGGAGACCTGGCGCTGGCTGTTGTCCACCGCTATGACACCGGCCGACTGGAGCAGGGCGACCTCGCGCAGGGTAAGGTCAATGCCATTGGGCTGCAGTTGTTGCTCCGGGTCAACCAGCCCCTCAACCAGAGGGGTTTTTCCTTCCAGTAGCCGGCTTATTTCGGCACGGGACAGTACGGCGGTCATCTCTCTACTCCGTGTAAGCTCGTTGTTCCAGTATACAATTTTCTTGACGCACGGTTCACCTTTTCCGGACTTTCCTTTACAGATTTTGCTGCTTTCGGTACAATGGCAACGGCGATGATTAAAGCGGTATTCTTCGACCTGTACCATACGCTGCTCGGTTATGACCCGCCGCGGGAAGAGCTCCAGGCCAACGCCCTGCGGGAATCCGGCATCGAGGTGAACCCGGAGACCCTTCGCCGCCCCATGGTTGTCGCTGACGAGTATATCTATCAGGAGCATTCCCGCGTTCCGCTGGGCCGGCGTTCCAGGGAAGACCAGATGGCGGTCTGGATGCAGTACGAGCGCATACTGCTCAGGGAAGCCGGCATTGAAGCCGATGACCAGCTCATCCGGGAGCAGGTGGGCAAAATGAGACAGTTTAACCTGCATCAGGTGCTTTTCGACGATGTTTTGCCTGCACTGAATGAAGTTAGAAAGCGGGGGCTGATTACGGGCCTCATTTCCAATGTGGATCAGGATATAACTTCGCTGCTGGACAAACTGGAGCTGACTCCCTTGCTTCAGGTGGTGGTGACTTCCCTGGACACTGGCTTCAATAAACCGAAGCCGGAGATATTTCAAGAGGCGGTCAAAAGGGCTGGAGTTCAGCCTCACGAGGCCATCTATGTTGGCGACCAGTATCAGATCGATGTTGTCGGTGCCAATCAGGCAGGGCTGAAGGGTATTTTGATCGACCGGGCCGACTACTTCGCCGATGTGGCCGATTGCCCCCGCCTCCAGAACCTCAGGCAGCTATCGGAGCATCTGGACTGACCACATAGGTTTGCTGCTGGCCTTGACCTTTTGCCGCCGCGCCCAGGGGGCAGACCGCGCATTTTCCCTGCGTGCAGAGCGTCTTATAGATGTGAATCAATCCCTGCTGCCGCTGTGCTGAATTTATGGGCACGCCACTCCTGACCAGTTGCTTTGATATATGTCTTTCAATGGCATTGGTACCTGGCTTTGGGCTGGTGCTGAATATCGCCAGGGTCTTGGCGACTAATTCTGGTTTTGCCTTAAGTCTGCTCCAGGCGTAGGTGAAAGGCAGTACAATGTTGACGGCAATAGCGGCGGCACGGCTGCCTCCGATAAGCGCCGGGGCGATGTGTCTGCTATAGCACCCAAAGTCATAATGTGTCTTCCAGTAATCGCTGGCCATCACTGTCAGGCCTGCTACCAAGGCAAGGTACGCCTGGTCAATTCTTATTTCCGATATTAAATTGGTAATCTCTTCGAGTATGCCCTCTTTTCGGTAGCGAAGTAACAGATAGCTTATGCCGGCGATGCGACGTACCGGAGAGTTATTCGGCCTGACTTTAACCAGGCACCAGCTATCGGTTGACATCTTATGGCTGTGGTCATACTCCGACCAGTATCTTTCCAGTGTTTCAACCCAGTGCGCGCTTGTGACCACGGCGTGGCCAATACCTTGCTGAGAAGGCAATAAACCGGCAGTACCCAGAAGCAGAGCCTGCTGTTGGGCAAGGCATTGGTCGTCCGTTAGCGGACGCTTAAACGCGGCTTCCAAACGGTGTAAGGGCACTCTGTCCGCCAGTTCTTCAAAGGGGAGCTTGTTTTTAGAGTAACCCAGCGCCCCCATTATTCCCCGGTACAATGTCTGTTCCGGTGTATCTCTGCTTAAGCCGTCCTGGAACGCGGCGGCTTTAGCCAGGAAACGTTCCCGCCCGGCGGCATCCAGCATTTCAGCTATTTTTTCTATGGGCAATGCTCTGGCTGCTTGATAGCAGGGCAGGGCAGAGAAATCTGTGGCATAGCCGGTCCTTATGCACTTTCGAGCGGTTGTTTCCAGATATCGGCTCAGTACTAGAATAGGGACTCTCCTTCCGCTCTGTAGATAAGTAACCGACTCTGTATCGCGCCACATCACCACGTGCAAAATGGTGCTATTATAGGCCGGGTTCTGATGATGGTGATGCTTCTTCCAGTCACTTGACCACCGGTGGAACTCGATATCACCCTTTACCAGTTCCTGGTCCAGTGAAATTACAGCGTCTTTTAAATCCGCACCCTGGTCATCATTTTCCCTTCCCGGGTAGATAAGCTGTATGATTTCGCCCTGCTCAGAAATTAGGCCGGTTCGGACCGGGAGTCGTTGCCAGACCTGAATGAGGAAACGTTCTGAGAGTCTACCATCAGCGGCCGCTGCCTTGTCCTGTTGTCTGCTGTGGCAGTTTTCCCTCTGGCAGCTCGGTATGGCAATCCGCCGGCCTGACATAGTGTGCTGTACACCGTCTATTTAAAAATGAAACAGAAAGCAAGGCTTATGGTCATGATTATACACGTTACCGTGTATGTTGTCAAGATTTGGCAGGCTATTTTTCAGACGGTTCGGTGGTATATTTGAATTTTGCCTGTTCGGCGACGATAGAAAGAAGGGTGGCTGAGGCACCGCGTGGCTGATACATGCCGGTTTCCCACTCGCTGATAGTTTGCTGACGGGTGCCAAGCTGTTCGGCGAGTTCACGCTGGGTCAGGCCAAGATATCGGCGCAGAGCCTGGATACGCTGGCTGTCCCAGCTTATCTTGCGCGCGTCGTAGCGTTTATTCATCCAGCCTATCTTACACGATTCAGTGTATCCTGTCAAAGGAAAACCTGATACGAAAAATCTAAAGAATCTAGAACAGTAAGAAATAAATCGTTACAGGGAGAAAACAGGCGAAAACAAGCGACACAGAGGTCAAAATTGTGCATAAACGGCGAAATATGGTAATATAGTGTGTTGATACGAATATCCTTTTGCTGCTATTATAGATTTAGCACTCTCACCCCGAGAGTGCTAACTAATGAAAATAGAGCACAGTTTAATTTTCGAAAAGGAGGACAGGAATGGCAGTCAATTTGCAGCCACTCGCGGATCGATTGGTGGTCAAACCAATTGAAGCCGAAGAGAAGACCAAGGCAGGTATCTATTTGCCGGATACAGCCAAGGAGAAACCCCAGGAGGGCGAGGTCGTCGCGGTTGGTCCCGGCAGACTATCCGATGATGGCAAGCGCATTGCCATGGACATCAAGGTTGGTGACATCGTAATCTATGCCAAATACGGTGGCACCGAGATCAAGTTCGACGATGTTGAGTATATGATTCTTCGCGAGAGCGATATTCTGGCCAAGAAGAGCAAGTAAGTACCGAAACACTGTAAGGAGGAAAAAATGGCGAAACAGATAATATTTGATCAGGAGGCGAGGCAATCGCTGAAAAAGGGAATAGATGTTCTGGCGGATGCGGTAAAGGTGACGCTGGGACCGAAGGGCCACCCGGTGGCACTGGACAAGAAATGGGGGGCACCATCGGTCATTGATGACGGAGTGACCATCGCCAAGGATATCGAGCTTCCCGAACCTTTTGAGAATATGGGCGTGCAGCTGGTCAAGGAGGCAGCCAGCAAGACCAATGATGCCTGTGGTGATGGCACCACCACCTCAACCGTGCTGGCCCATGCCATTATCACCGGTGGCTTCAAGAATGTGGCTGCCGGCGCTGATCCCCTGGCGCTGAAAAGGGGCATCGAGAAAGCAACCGGTGCCATCATCGAGGAGCTGAAGACAGTCTCAACACCGGTCAAGGACAAAGAGCAGATTGCCCAGGTGGCCACCATCACCGCCAAAGACCGCGAGATCGGCAATCTCATTGCCGAGGTGATGGACAAGGTGGGCAAAGACGGCGTGATTACGGTGGAGGAGTCAAAGGGCATTACCTACGAGACGGAATACGTTGAAGGTATGCAGTTTGACCGCGGCTATATCAGCCCCTACTTCATCACCAATCCCGACCGCATGGAAGCGGAGATTGAAGACCCCTATATCCTGATTACGGATAAGAAGGTTTCCGCAGTTTCCGACCTTCTGCCGGCGCTGGAAAAGATACTGCAGGTATCAAAGAACCTGCTGCTGGTGGCGGAGGATGTGGATGGTGAGGCGTTGGCTACCCTGGTGGTGAACAAGCTGCGTGGCACCCTTAACGTCCTCGCGGTGAAGGCACCTGGATTCGGCGACCGGCGCAAGGCGATGCTTGAAGATATGGCCATCCTAACCGGTGGCAAGGTCATTTCAGAGGAAGTCGGACGCAAGCTGGACTCGGTTACCGTTGAGGACCTCGGCCGGGCACGGAGGGTAACCTCGGACAAAGACAAGACTACCATCGTGGAAGGTAAGGGTTCGGACGATGCCATAAAAGCGCGAATCAAGCAGATAAAAGCCCAGATTGAGGAGACCACCTCTGACTTTGACCGCGAGAAGCTCCAGGAGCGGCAGGCCAAGCTGGCCGGCGGCGTGGCGGTAATCAAAGTGGGCGCTGCCACCGAAGTTGAGCTCAAAGAGAAAAAGCACCGGGTTGAAGACGCCCTCTCCGCGACGCGAGCTGCAGTGGAGGAAGGCATTCTGCCCGGCGGCGGCGTTGCCCTGCTGAATTCGCTCAAAGCTCTGGATAAACTGGCGTTGAGCGATGACGAAGCTACCGGCGTTGATATTGTGAAGAAGGCGGTGGAGGAGCCCATCCGCTGGATTGCGGTAAACGCGGGCAAGGATGGCTCGGTGGTCGTCGATACGGTCAAGAAGAGCGCTGTCGGCACCGGGTACGATGCTGAGGCGGACGAATTCGGTGATATGGTGAAGAAGGGCATCATTGACCCGACCAAGGTGGTCAGGAGCGCTCTGCAGAATGCCGCCAGCATTGCCTCCATGGTACTGATTACCGAATCGCTGGTGACCGATATTCCGGAGAAAGAGAAAACCCCGCCGATGCCCGGCGGTGGCGGCATGGACTACGGCATGTAAGCCAAGAACCTCTGCCGAAAAGTAGCAGTAATATTGAGGCCGCGGCCCATAGGTCCGCGGCCCTTTTTTGGCTACCAGTCAGTACTGGATAAAGCAATGGCTAATAAGCCCACGATATTGACAAGCGTGGGAAGCCCGTGTACTCTTTTTAGTATAACCCTTTATTCGGGTCTTTTTTTATTGGTGACGGATCACGCAGATGGACTTATCCAAGATTACGCAGCAGTTTACCGAGAGCATCATAAGGGATATGACGCGGGTGGCATTGCGGCATCCCGGCAGTATAAATCTGGCCCAGGGATTTCCAGACTTCCCGGCCCCCGAGGCTATCAAACAGGCGGCCATCGAAGCGATACAGAAAGATATGAACCAGTACGCCGTTACCTGGGGGATTGTTGCGCTCCGCGAGGCGATTGCGGCCAAAGCTCGTCATTACAATCACCTTGAAGCGGACCCGGATAAAGGTATCACCGTAACCTGCGGCTCGACGGAAGGGATGATGGCATCTCTCAGGGCGATAATCAACCCCGGCGATGAAATCATAATTTTCGAGCCATTCTATGAAAACTACGGGCCGGACTGTCTCCTCTCCGGAGCAACTCCGCGCTATGTTCGCTTGAGACCGCCTGACTGGTCTTTTGACTTTGACGAGCTGGAAAAAACTTTCAATACTAAAACCAAGGCCATCGTCATCAATACGCCGAACAACCCTACCGGAAAAGTATTCAGTGAAGAAGAACTCCGTTTCATCGCCGGGCTTTGCGTTCAATATGACGCTATAGCCGTCACCGATGAGATATACGAACATATTATCTACGATGACCACTCACACGTATCGATTGCCTCGCTTCCTGGAATGGAAGACCGCTCCATTACCATAAACTCGATATCCAAGACCTATTCTCTGACCGGGTGGCGGGTCGGCTGGGTTATTGCCAGCGAGCGGATTACCAAAGAGATAAGGAAAGTTCACGATTTCCTGACGGTGGGTGCGGCCGCTCCTTTACAGGAGGGCGCCGCTTTCGCGCTAACGCTGGGTAAAGAGTACTATCGGTGGCTGGCGGAATTTTATCAAAATGCCAGAGATACGTTGTACTATGCTCTCCTGGAAACCGATTTGCACCCGTATAAACCGGCTGGAGCTTACTACATTATGTGCGAATGTACTGACTTCATACAACAGCACCAACTGCCGAATTCCCTGGAGCTCGCCTATTTCTTGGTGAAGAATATCGGCATCGCCACGGTACCGGGAAGCTCGTTCTATTCTGACCCCAGCTACGGGCAATTTCAGATCCGGTTCTGCTTTTGTAAGAACCCGGAGACGCTGCAAAAGGCGCAGACTTATCTGGCAAATATAGCGAAAGCGACAGACAACCGCTGACCTGCCCCAGACAATTCAGTTATAAGTAAATGGAAAATCTACAGCTTCAGCAATTCTTCTAGAGACGCATCTGCTGAGACTGGCCCCACAATTGCCAGACGGAGTTTCTCCCCAGTCAGGAGCTCGCAGGCAAGTTGCTGTAATTCTTCCGCCGTTATGCGGTCAATGATGGCAGTGACCTCATCGACGGTGAGGATACGCCCGGTGAGAAGTTCCTGTCCCCCGATCCAGCCGGCCACGCTGCGGCTGTCCTCCATCCGCAGGAGCAACCGTCCTTTGGAGAACTCCTTGGCCTTGTTCAGTTCCGCTTCCGGAATTATGCCCTTGAGCTGGCCGAGTTCCTCGACGATAGCCTTTATGGCTACTGGTAGTTTTCTGGTATCCACTCCGGCGGCAATGATGAGCGAACCGGTGTCGAAGAAGTGGTCAACATAGCTGCTGATGCTGTAGGCTAGGCCGAGCTTATCGCGGATATTGGTGAACAGGCGGCTGCTCATGCCGTCGCCGAGGATAACGTTGAGCAGGTCGGCGGCGAACCGCTGGGAGTGAGGGAGAGGCAGGCCCGGCAGCGCCAGGCAGAGGTGCACCTGCTCCAGCTCCCGGCTCTCAATGCGCAGCCTGGGGAACCCTTTCTCTTCATAGGTAAGGTATCCGGTCTGGGACTGGCGTCCCGTCCATTTGCCCAGCGCACGGTCGACTAGGCTTACCATTTCCTCGTGCTGGATATCTCCAGCGGCAGCGACCACGGTATTGCCCGGCTGATAGTAATCAGCGAGGTAATCGAGCATAAGCTCACGGGTTATCTCGCTGACGGAATCACGGCTGCCGGCAATATCACGCCCCAGCGGGTGTCCGGGCCAGAGCAGTTCATCGATAAGCATCCCCACCCGCTGGGAGGGTGAGTCGTTGCTCATATTTATTTCCTCGATGATAACCTGTCGCTCCTTTTCTATATCTTCGGGGTCAAATCGGGCGTTGATAAGCATGTCAACAAGCACGTCAAGGGCGGTCTCAAGGTAGGGCCGGGCCACCTTGCACCAGTAAACGGTGAGTTCTTTGTCTGTGCCGCCGTTGAGGATGCCGCCCACGCCTTCGATGGCCGTAGCTATATCTCTGGCGGTGGGCCGATTTGCCGTGCCGCGGAAGCACAGGTGCTCGATGAAGTGGGAGATGCCAGCCTGAGCATCGTTTTCATAGCGGGAGCCAGTGCCGATGAAGAAGCTGATTGACACCGAGGGGGTCTGGGGCATTGTTGAGGTCAAAATTCGCAGCCCGTTAGTCAAAGTGCTTTTCTGGTACAATAATCCACCTCATAGCAAATAATAGTTGACATAATATCATATTAAATTTGTTATTGCATGGCCTGCCGGCAGCGATTGAGTATGGAAAGGACCTCGAAGGGCTCCTCAATCGTTGGGAATGTGGGCACGCCCTGCGGTTCCAGGAATGCCTTGGCCGCTTCCATGTGTTCTCTCTCGGCGCTGAAGGTGACATAAAGCGGTTTCTCAGGGTATTTTTTGGCTAGCTTGACCAGGAAGTCCAGAGGCGGTATGCCAATGTTTTCGGCCAGCATGAGAATCGCCACTACCACATCGATATTTTTATCTTTCATCAGGGCTTCGATGGCCTCTCCGTAACTGAACTCGACGCTATGGTCGAATACCGACGGCCAGATATCCACCGGATTGCGCATGCGGACAAAGTCCGGGCTTATCTCCTGCAGGCGCATTCTGGTCTTTTCCTCGACCTCGGGGATTTCGAGATTCCACCGCTGCTGGCAGAGGTCTGATAGTACCACCAGCATGGCGCCGGAAGGCGCTATGAAGCCCACTCGATTTCCCTTCGGCATTGGCGTGTGGGCGAGCGCCCGGGCTGTCGGTACCAGGTGCGAGTATTCGTAAATCCGGGTAATGCCTGCCTGCCTGATAGTGCCTTCCAGAATGCGCTCGTCCGAGAACATGGAAGCAGTATGGGTCACGGCCGCATTGGCCCCCTGCCGAGTGCTGCCGCCCATGAGCAGGAACACCGGCTTGTGCCTGGTGACCTGGCGCGCCACTTCAATGAAGCGCCTCGGCCGCTTTATGCTTTCCAGATAGAGGAAAATAACTTCTGTCTCCGGGTCATCGCCGTAATATTCCAGGACATCGCTCTCATCGACATCGATTTTATTGCCCAGCCCAGTTACTCTGGCCACTCCGTAATTCTCGTCTATGATAATGCAGTACATGGTGTGGGTGGCGAAATTGCCCGTCTGGGCGATGTAGGAGATGTTGCCCTGCGGGACCTTGCCCAGTGGGAAAATGCTGGTGGTGAAGTGACATGGAGTTGAGGTGTGGCCGGAGGTATTGGGGCCGACGGCAATGGCACCGGCCTCGTTGATGGCGCGCGTCAACTCCTCCTGAAGCGTCTTGCCGTTTTCGTCGACTTCGGAGAAGCCGCCGGCGCAGAGAACGAATGATTTGACGCCCCTGGCGGAGCATTCCTTCACCGCCTGAACTGTGGCCCGGGCGGGGATGACGATGACCGCCAGGTCAACGCCTTCCGGCAGCTCCGCGACCGAAGAGCAGGCAGGCAAGCCCATGATTTCACCACCCCTGGGGTTGACCGGGTAGACCTTGCCCTTGTAGTCGTTGACCAGAATATTATGCAGAACGGTGTAGCCGGCCTTGCCGGGCGTGGCGGAGGCGCCAATCACGGCGATGCTGTCGGGTTGATAGAGCTTGGTTAAGTCCTTCTTGCGGTCTATTCTGCCCGCCGGCTTTACCGGCTCTTTACTCAGTGTGACCAGCGCGTCCACGGCGACCGGCTTGCCATCGGGTCTGATTTTAAGCGGATTGATATCTATCGACTGTATCGACTGGTGTTGGAGTCCGATTTCGCCGAGGGTCACCAGGACGCGTGCCAGCGCCTCAATGTCAACGGCAGCCTCGCCGCGGAAGGCCTCGAGCAGTTTTCTATGTCTGATTTCCTGAACCATTTCCCGTGTGTCCTGGGTGGTAAAAGGGACCACGCGGAAGACGATATCCTGGAAGACCTCGGTCATGATGCCGCCCAGTCCGAACATGACGCAGGAACCAAAGTGGGCATCGCGCACCAGTCCGCAGACCATCTCCCGCTCGCCCTTCACCATCTCCTGCACTAGCACCGCCTCGCTGCCCGGTATCTGGAGCAGCCGCTGGCTTTCCTGCTTCACCTCCTCCGCGTTTTTCAGGTTCAAGGCAATGCCGCCGACCTCTGTCTTGTGATAGAGCTCTTTCCCGGAGGCTTTCAGTACCACCGGAAAACCGAGATTTGTTGCTGCTTCTGCTGCGGAATCGGCATCGCCGGCAATAGCTTCTCGGCAGACTGGAATGCCCAGGCTGCCGCAGAATCTCTTGGCATCGTATTCATTCAGCGCATTCAGGCCCTGGTTCAGAGCTTCTTCGATAATATCCATTGATGGCATCACCTCACCTTGTAAATAAACGCTCGGCCTAAAAATTATGGCACAGTGAAACCATTGATGGCAAGTTTGCTTCTCAATTGACTTTGGGGCAGGGCGTTGCTAACATTTAGACAGGAGCTAGTATGGGTACGGGGCATAGTGAATCCAGACTGATGCTGTTTCCGCCGACGGCCGGAGTCAACGAGAAGGGACGCCTTGTTATCGCTGGCTGCGATGCCGTGGCACTGGCGGAAGAGTTCGGCACGCCTCTTTATATTTTCGATAAAGCGGCATTACGTCAGAAATGCGCCGAGTTCCGGACCGAGTTCGGCCGGCGCTATGGGGATGTTGCCATCGTGTACGCCGGCAAGGCATTCGTCAACCGGGCGCTGGCGCTACTCCTGAAGGAGGAAGGGCTCGGGCTGGACGTTGTTTCCGGTGGTGAGCTGAGCATTGCCCGTTCCGTTGATTTCCCGATGGAGAAAATCTATTTCCACGGCAACAATAAGTCGGCCGAGGAACTAGACATGGCCCTGGAAGCTAAAGTCGGGCGCATTGTCGTCGACAATTTCCTGGAACTGGAGATGCTGGCAGAGATGGCTGGCCAGCGAGGTGCTACGCCCGATGTGCTGCTGCGGCTGACGCCGGACGTTGACCCGCACACGCATAAGCACATCTCCACCGGCATCGTGGACAGCAAGTTCGGGATACCTATGGCCAGTGCTGGCGAGGCGGTGGCCAGGGTGATGTCTGCATCCAGCCTGGACCTGATAGGGCTGCAGTTTCATCTTGGCTCCCAGATTTTTGAGCTGGAGCCGTATGGTGAAGCCATCAGGGTCATTCTGGACCTGGCTGCAGAGATGAAGTCCAGGCATGGTTTTGAACTGCGGGAGCTCGATGTCGGCGGCGGCTTTGCCGTCCAGTATACGGTTGACGTGCCGGCACCGCCGGTGTCTGACTACGCTGAGACGATAGTAGCTGCGGTGAACGAGAAGTGCCGGGAGCACAGCCTTGGCCTGCCGAAGCTGGTCATCGAGCCGGGCCGGTCAATCGTGGGACGGGCAGGCGTGGCACTGTATGAAGTCGGCGTGGTCAAAGAAATACCTGGAATCAGGTGTTATGTATCCGTTGATGGTGGCATGGCGGACAACATCCGCCCGGCGCTTTACGAAGCGCAATATGAGGCGGTGGTGGCGAACAAGATGAACGAAAAAACAGCCAGGAAGGTTACCATTGCCGGCAAGTTCTGCGAATCAGGTGATATCCTGATAAGAGATATTGACCTTCCCGATGTGGTTGCGGGCGATATCCTGGCGGTGCCCGATTGCGGTGCCTACTGTCTGGCAATGGGCAGCAATTACAATGCCTCGTTGAAACCGGCCATCGTGCTGGTAAATAACGGTCGGGCACGCCTTATTCGCCGCCGGGAAACGTATGAGGACTTGCTCCGCTGTGATATGTTGTGAAAGGTATGGGTCAGTATGTGGCAGGTAGTGGGACAGGATAGGGCAGTATCAATTCTGCAGCGTGGTCTGGAGCGTGGGTCCCTGGCTCATGCTTATCTGCTGGTAGGCTCGCCTCACGTGGGCAAGATGACGCTGGCGCTCAATCTGGCACAGGCCCTGAACTGCGAGTCGTCAGAAATACCCTGTGGGGAGTGTCAGCCCTGCCTGAAGATAATATCCCGGAACCACGCTGATGTTCAGATAATTGGTTTAACTCAGAATGAGGAAGCTGCTGAGGCCAAACTGATCAGCATCGACCAGGTGCGGGATATGCAACATTCGGCCAGTTTGCCACCTTTTGAGGGCAAATGCAAGGTGTTTATCATTGAGGACGCAGAACTTCTATCAGTTGAGGCGGCAAACTGTCTGCTGAAGACGCTGGAGGAGCCCACGGATAAGGTGGTTTTTCTTTTATTGACGAAGAATGAAAAGCTCCTGCCGGAGACTGTGGTCTCACGCTGCCAGCGCCTGGAGCTGACCCCGCTGCCTCCTTCACAGATGGAGGAGGCGCTCCAGAAACGCTGGGAGATTGAGCCGCAGCGGGCAAAGTTGCTGTCCAGATTATCCAGGGGGTGTCTGGGTTGGGCAGTCGCGGCGAACTCTGATGTCCACATATTGCAGGAGCGAGCCGAAAAACTGGAACATCTATATGAGATTATCAGGGCGGATACCGGGGAGCGTTTTAACCATGCAGCACAGCTGGCCGCTCAGTTCGCGCAGGACAGAACGGCGGTGCAGGAAATACTTGACCTGTGGCTGGGCTGGTGGCGCGACCTGCTGCTGGTGAAGGTGGGTTGTCCGGATTATGTGGCCAATACTGACCAATTAAAGGTACTGAATGATGCCGCCGGGCATTATACCGTGAAACAGATAAGGGATTGCCTTGGCAGCATCAGGGCGGCGGGAAGAGAGCTTAGGCAGAACGCCAATCCGCGTCTGGCGCTGGAAGTGCTGATGCTTGATATGCCCGGAGAAAAAGCGATTAATAGTGAAGATTCGATTGTGGGAGTGAAGGTAGCGAATGGCTGAAAAGATTGTCGGCATAAGGTTTAAAACGGCGGGAAAGGTCTATTACTTTGACCCTGGGGAACTGGACCTTGAAGTCAATGACTACGTTATCGTGGAGACGAGCCGTGGCATGGAGCTGGGGAAGGTGGTCATAGCGCCGCGGCAGGTGCTGGCCAGTGAAGTTAACGAGCCGTTCAAGGCGGTAACACGCAAAGCGGAACCGGAGGACGTTTCACGAGCTCAGGAGTTTGAGGCCAAGGCTGAGGAAGCGCTTATCGAGTGTGGAAAAATGATTGATGAGCTCCAGCTGCCTATGAAGCTCCTTTCCGCAGAATATAACGTTGATGGCAGTCGCCTCACCTTTCTGTTCAGTGCCGAGCAGAGGGTGGACTTCCGCGAGCTGGTGCGCCGGTTGACCAGGCAGTTCAAGGTGAAGGTGGAGCTGCGGCAGGTCGGGACCAGGGATGAAGCCAAGCTCTTGGGCGGCTTCGGCCGGTGTGGCCGCCCGCTGTGCTGTATGAGCTTCATCACCGAATTTGACCCCGTGTCAATCCGGATGGCGAAGGATCAGGACCTGCCATTGAATCCGATGAAGATTTCTGGCGTCTGCGGCCGTCTGATGTGTTGCTTGGGCTATGAGAGCGAGCAGTACCGTGCCATGAAGGAGAAGATGCCTAGGGCGGGCCAGCAGGTATCAACGGCCATGGGCGATGCGACGGTGGTGGGCAGTAATCCGCTGAAGGAAACGGTGCTCGTGCAACTGGAGAGCGAAGCGACCGTGGAATTGCCACTCAGTGATGTCTCGTACTAGCTGTTGTACTCACTGTAGCAGGTATTTGTGCCATTCCTCTCTGGTCTGACGGTAGTGATAGGGGATGCTGAAGAAAAGCTGGTCGCTGGGATAAGCCGGTTTACGGATGAGCTTCATCCCGGCTTCCTGCGGGGTTCTTCCTGCCTTGCGGCGGTTGCAGAGCACACAGGCGCTTACCACATTTTCCCAGGTATGCTGACCTCCCCGGTAGCGGGGAATGATGTGGTCCAGAGTCAACTGTCTGGTCTCCTTGCCGCAGTACTGGCAGGTGTATTTATCACGGTTGAATATCTCATAGCGGGTCAGTTTTTTCTGCCGGTAAGGCCGTTTCACCATGAAAGCGAGGCGTATTACGGAAGGGAGCTCAAAGCTGGCGCTTACCGTATGGATGAAGCCAAGGCCGTTTTCCAGCATCTCCGCCTTGCCTTGGTAAATCAGCACGACGGCACGCTTGGCCCGGCATATGGTGAGCGGTTCATAGCTCTGGTTAAGTACCAGAACCGGCAGGTTTATCATCTTCTGGACTTCTTCCTCTCCGAAGTTACCTCATTTTACTAGAAAAGCGCCAGTATAAGCAAACAAACTGCCCTTTGCGGGGAGTCTATCCTTTGGTCTGGCATACCATGAAGCGCATGGCGCATTCCGCGGCATTGGCCAGCAGTTTCTGTGCTTCGGCCATGGACTGGTCTAGCGTGATCGGTCCCGGGGCGATGCTGAGCACGGCATCGATTCCCTGGTCGTAGACCACCCGGCAATCATCGGCCACCTCGCCGGCTAGAGCGATAACCGTGGCCCCGAATTCCTTGGCAGCTAGGGCCACGCCGGTCGGCACTTTACCCATCGCCGACTGGCAGTCAATTCGACCCTCGGCAGTGAAGACGATTTCGGCACCTTTCAGGTCAGCAACTAGATTGGTTGCCTTGATGACAACATCGATTCCGGGCACCATCTTGGCTTTCACAAAGACCATCAGTCCCAGCCCCAACCCGCCGGCAGCGCCGGCACCTGACACGTCCCTGAAGTCGATATCAAGGTCTCTTTTAATCACATCGGCGTAGTGCGAGAGCGCAGCATCAAGTTGCTTCACCATCTCGGGGCTGGCGCCCTTCTGTGGCCCGTAGATGGCGGACGCGCCTCTGGGACCGCATAGCGGGTTGTTCACGTCGGAAGCGAGCGTCACCTCGAAGTCAGCCAGCCGCCGGTCAATGGCGGAAGTGTCAATTCTTTCCAGGCCGGCCAACGCGCCACCGCCGAATGCTAGCTCTCTACCCTCAGCATCGAGGAGCTTGACACCGAGCGCCTGCGCCATGCCGGCGCCTCCGTCGTTGGTGGCACTGCCCCCGATGCCTATAATCAGCTTCCGACAGCCGTGGTCAAGCGCGGCACGAATCAGCTCGCCGGTGCCGTAAGTGTTGGTGATAAGCGGGTTGCGTTTCTCCGGTGGCACAAGCGGCAGACCGGAAGCAGAAGCCATCTCAATCACGGCGGTGGTCTTATCGCTCAGGATTCCCCAGTGTGCGTTCACCCTTTCCTTCAATGGTCCGGTGACTTCAGTAGTCATCATCTCACCGCCGGTGGCATCGACCAGCGCCTGCACCGTGCCTTCACCGCCATCGGCCATTGGCTTCAGTACCGTCTTGGCATCCGGAACAATGCGCTTTACCCCTTCCTCAATGGCCCTGGCTACTTCCAGAGCGGTGAGGTTTCCCTTGAATCCTTGCGGGGCAATGACTATCTTCATGGCATTACTCCTCAGAGGAATGCTGGCTATACTCAATCGTTGCCTTTGGCATTCCGGTATGCCTCGTCAAGCAGTTCCACGATTTCAAGAACGGTCACAGGTAGTTTCTGCTGGTTTACGCCGCAGGCAAGCTGCATGATACAGGCGGGACAGCTTGAGACCAGGGTATCGGCGCCGGTCCTGGCAACGTTACCCATCTTTCGTTCGAGCACTTTCTGCGATAGATCGTAGTTCTTGAAAGCATAGCTCCCGGCAGCGCCACAGCACATATCCGCCTCACCCATCTCCACAAACTCCACGCCCGGGATACTCTTCAATATGGTGCGCGGCTGGTCCTTTATTTTCTGATAGTGGACGAGGTGGCAGGGGTCATGGAAGGTGACCTTTCTCTTGAGCTCGCCCATTTCGGTGTTCAGCCCGATGTCGACTAGGAATTCGCTGATATCCTTGACTTTTCCGGCAAATTCCTTGGCCTTCTCCGCCCATTTCGGGTCGTCAGCCAGCAGTTTGACGTAGTCTTTCAGGTAGGAACTGCAGCTGGCACAGGGGGTCACTATGGCATCAATATTCATCTCGCTGGCGATTTCTATGTTTTTCCTGGCCAGGTTCTTGGCCGATTCCATGTCCCCGTAACCGGCGGCAGGCAGGCCACAGCAGACAAAGTCAGGTACGGCGACTTCCACCTGGTTCTTATTGAGCACGCGAATGGTTGCGGCGGCTCTTTCCGGGGCAAAACTGGGCGCATAGCAGCCCACGAAATAGGCGACGTGGTGTTTGGGCTTATCAATGTTCTTCACCATGCGCTTTACGGCGTCCAGACCTTCACTTGCGGGCACTTTCGGCACCATGGCCTCTGCCTTTCCGGCATCACCGACCAGCTTAGTCAGGCCGGTCTTCCTCGCCAGGGTGCGAAGTCCGGTAACGTCGGCCAGCCTGAGGAGCCGGGAGGCCTTGTACAGCATTTCCGGGTTGGGCAGCAATTTCTGGAAGAGCAGGCGCTGTATCCAGGGCTGGCCTTTCTGCCTGAGCAGCTCCTGCCTGACCCTAAAGATTATCTCTCCCGTTGGCACGCCTGGCGGGCAGTGCTCCGTGCAGCCATTGCAGGTGAGGCAGTTGAATATCTGTTCGTTAAGGTCGTTAAGGTCAAGTTTCTTGTCAAGCAGGGCGCTGCGGAGCAGCGCCACCCGTCCTCGGGCACTGGCCCATTCTATTCCGGTTACTCTATAGGTAGGACAGCCTGGCAGACAAAGCCCGCATTTATTGCACAGCTGTAATGTTTGCTCCAATTCCTCAGCCATGGTTGGCATAATCAGCCTAACCCTCCTACCAGTCGACCCCGATTCAGAATGTTATTCGGGTCGAACTCAGCTTTCAGCCGTCTCATCAATGGATAATCATTTCGTGGCGGCAGGATATCAATTTCTTTTCTGACTGAAAGCGGTGCCAATTCTATTAAGAAGAACCCGTTCAGGCTGGCTGCTGCCCGCTTCAGTTCGTCTGTGATGCGCAATAGTGCCTCATGCTCTTCGGCCAGATAAGTGTAGAGTATTCCGTTGCCGCAGTGGGCCGTCAGGCCGATTTTCACGCTATGGCTGGCGCTGATTTTCTTTACCTGCTGCACCATATCTCCCAGCTTGCTGATGGGCACTGCGGCCTTGCCCTGAACGATGGAATGGTTAGCACCGAGCATTGCCCCCTGGACGCCACGATACGCCATCCAGGCAGGGAACGCTTTTTCATCCTCCCGCCTTGTTTGTCTTGGCTAGGGCGCTGACATCCTGGCAATGACGCGCTACATCACCCCTCGTTCCTTCGGCGTTGACAATTAGAAGCGCGTCACCGTCATTGAGCCCTGAGCCGAGGGTTTCTGCCACACTATGGCCAGCCACCGAATCAAGGAACTCAATGGCACTGGGCGTTAACGGTGAATTCAGAAGCTGGCCGACCATGCGGAAGGCATCTTCGGCATCGTTGAAGGTTATATAAAGGCCGGCGCTCGCTTCAGGCAGAGGAAAAAGTCTCAGCACGGCCTCGGTGATGACGCCCAGGGTGCCCCACGAGCCGATGTACATCCGGCACAGGTCTATGCCAGCCACGTTCTTCATTGTCTTCCCGCCGGTGTGGATGATATCGCCCGTTGGGCTGACAACGGTAACCCCGAGAACAAGATCGCGAACGGTACTGTACATGAACTGTCGCGGACCGCTGCTATTGGTGGCTATTTCTCCGCCAATGGTCGAGGTTTCCATGTAGAGCGGGTCCAGAGGGAAAAACAGGTTCTTTTCCGCCAGTTGCTTTTGCAGCTCACCGTTGACTATGCCTGCCTGCACCTGAACGGAGAAGTTACTGGCATCAAGCTCAACGATCTGATTCATATTTCCCAGACAGAGCATGGTATCTGCCGCTTCTAGGCAAGGTCCAATCTGTTGTTTGGAGCCGCTCCCCCATGGCACAAGTGTTATTCGGGATTCATTGGCCGCCCTGACGATATTCGCTACCTGTTCCGTGGAAGCTGGGTGGACAATGGCCTGGGGAGTGATGCCGTCAACAGTATAGCAAGCGGTTGCCTTTTCGCCGGTCAACACGTTACTGGTACCAGCGATTTCACCGAGCTTCTGGTAGAAGGCCTGCTTCTCCTGTGAAACTGTATTATCCATCAACGTGCTGCCCCTTTCTCCTTCGGCAGCACAGCTTCCGCTTCTGGTGGGAACATTTTGCCCGGGTTAAAGATATCGTCGGGGTCAAAGACGTGCTTCACCCGGCGCATGGCGGCCATATCCGATGGGTCAAACATATGGCGCATGGCGTTCATCTTTTCCAGGCCGATGCCATGCTCACCAGATATGGTGCCGCCCATGGCGATGCAGGCATCAAGGATATCGTCACCGGCCTTTTTCGCCGTCTCATGTTCCTCCGGCTTATTGACATCAAACAGAATCAGAGGATGGAGGTTGCCGTCACCGGCATGGGCCACATTAACGATAAGCACTTTATATTTCTCCGCGATCTCACCTACCTTATGAAGTGCTGCTGGCAGCTTATCCCGTGGGACAGTGCCGTCGCAAACTATATATGGTGGACAGATTCTGGCCACTGACCCGAAAGCGCCGCGGCGGCCTGCCCAGATGGCATCGCGTTCGGCATTGGTCTGCGCAATACGCAATTCACGCGCGTTGTTTTTCTGGCAGAATTGTGATATCTCCTGCACCTGCTTCTCCAATGCATTGGCCAGTCCGGCAACTTCAATCAAAAGAATGCCGGCGGCATCGGTGGGGTAGCCGGCCTTTACGCTCTGCTCGATTACTTGGCACATTTTCTGGTCCAGCAGCTCAATGGCTCCAGGCACGATGCCGGCTCCTATGATATCGGAGACAGCCTGGCTGCAATCTTCAAGGCGGTCGAAGATGGCCAGCATGGTCCGTGATGCTTCTGGTTTGGGTATGATATGCAGTATCAGCTTTGTGGCTATGCCCAGCATTCCCTCCGAACCAATGAACAGGCCTCTTAGGTCGTAGCCAGGGAAATCCTCAACGTAGTCTCCAATATTTATCACCTCGCCATCAGCCAGAACGACTTCCATGCCAAAGACGTATTTGGAAGTTACTCCATAGCGAAGGCACAGGGGTCCGCCAGCATTCTCGCCGATGTTGCCGCCCATTGTGGAGGTTTTCTGGCTGGCTGGGTCGGGTGGGTAAAAGTAGCCCAGCGGCGCCAGGGCGTTCTGCAAATCAAGGTTGATCACCCCGGGCTCAACTACCGCCCGGCGGTCGGCGGTATTTATCTCCAGAATCCGATTCATGCGGCTGATCTCCAGAACGATGCCGCCTTTAACTGGAATGGTGCCGCCGGACAGGTTGGTACCGGCACCACGGGGCACCACCGCTATCTTCTCCCGATGCGCGAGCTTCATTATTGCCGAGACATGCTCCGTATTACGGGGAAAGACAATGACGTCGGGCATTTCCTGCCTCATGGTGGCATCGTAGGAATAGGCGAGCAGGTCTTTAAGATCGGCCAGGATATTTTCTTTGCCGACGATTCTGGCCAGGTCTTTAATAATGCTCGGTGCTATCAAGTTGCATTCCTCCTCACTCCATTACAGACTGCTAAATGGAAAAGGCGGCGGTGTTGTGGATTTGCGGTTTCTGTCATTAGCTATAGTCTGGCCCATGCCTCCATAAGGGTACGTTTGGCATTGGCCACTACCACATCCGGACTCTGCCCGGATAGCGGTTTGACCTCAAAGGCAACCACGTTCTGCTTTCCCTCACCAATGTACTCGATTTCCATCAGGGCTTTTAAGAACAGCTTTACTTCTTCAACATCGTTTTCGCCGACGGCCATCCCGAACGGAGGGTGTTTGTCTCCGTAGGCAGGGTGGCTCTTGTCTTTCAGTATACAGCTGCCGATGTGTACATGAGTCAGGTAATTTTTGGCTGTTTTGACGGCATAACTGGGCGTTTCCTTGAGCAGCGGCAGGTGGCTCAGATCAATCATCAGACCGAAGTTCGAGTAACGCCGTTTCACTTCTTTGGCTACCTCAACCGCTTCTTCTGTGGGCCCGATGAGGCATTTCTTGTCGTACTCGCGGTCGAAGATTTCCATGGTGATGCCGAGGTCGCCTCTGCTCTGCGCGTAGCTGCAGATCTGGGAAAGTGAATCAACCAGCACTTCTTTGGCCTGGGCGCGCTTCTCCCTGGCTGGTGCCGGGCCGCTGAGCACGGCAAGCTGCTTGGCACCGAGCAAGTATGCCTCATCTATGCCGCCTTTGATTGCAGAGATGGCAGCCTCCCGCTGCTGCGTTACCAGACTGTTGAGGTCAAGCTTGTTGTTCAAAAGCAGCGGCTGACCAACATAGCCGATGACGAGATGGCTTGCTTCGAGTATCAATATTACCTCTCCCTTGATATCTTCTGGAATTGAAGCTATCTCAATAGCGCCGAAAAATGCGTCATCGGCAATCTTTCTGATGGACTCAACCGTATCTGTCTCCGGATAGGCCATCAGCTGCACGATGCCGACCTTCATATAAGAATGCAGGTTATCCTTCATAATGGCGGCTCCTTTCGCAAATTAGTACCGTAGAAAAGGCAATTTGGGGACACACTTTGGCAAAATACGGGGAGCGCTTTATCTGATGTGGAAGTAGGCAGTCTGCTACGGGCAAGCTTCTCGAATTGCTGTGGAACGACGCCGTTGTTTTCTTCAGGATGCCTGAGATACTTGTCGTGCCTGCGTTCTGTGAAGGACACGCCAAGATTTGAGTCATTAGCATCCTGCTCATACCTTACCTCTGGCCAGTTTTTAGAGGGGGTCTCATCTCAAATATAACACAGCGCCCAGATTGCGTCAAGGAAAAGGCTCACTCATCCAGCAGGGGAAGAACCAGCGGGCCTTCCGGAATGACGATGATTTCGGCATCATCGCCCAGAGCGGCAAAGGCTTTCTCCAGACCTTCCTCTACGGTGCTGATTGGCATCATCATCATGTCGCGGACGTCCTGGGCATCCAGGCTTGAGGCCAGATATATGTCCTGCTTTAACTGAGTACGGGCCAGAATCTGGTTCTCCCACTGGACGCCAACGGGCTCCTTTCGCTTTATCTTCCGTATCACCTCTTTGGGAGAATCAACCGAGCGGTGTAGTTCCAGAAATGCCTCCGGACCGATGCCAGCGCCGCACAGTGAGGCCACGATTATAATTCCGCCGTCGCGGGTAATCTGCGCTGCCGTGTCAATGCCTTTGCATGTCTGGTACAGGTCCAGGTCAAGCGGCGCCCCGCTGTTGGTGGTTATGGTGATGTCCGCCCTCTGGGGCACCTTAACGCCGGCGATTTCCCTCTCTATCTCACAGCCTTTCTCATGTGCCTGGAAGGGGTGGCCAGCAACGACGTGCGTTATCTCTCGATTCTTATTGAGCAGCACATTGACGATGAAATTGAGTCTGGCCATCTGCGCCTGCTCGACGAGGTCTTCATGCAGCGGGTTTCCTTTCAGAATGCCGGCACGCGTCCTGGGATGCTCTATCATCTGGTAGCCGTGGTTGTGATAGGCGGAACGGACGCTGAACACTCCCGGAGCGATGCTCTTGCGACCTCCGGAGAAGCCGGCAAAGAAGTGCGGCTCAATAAAGCCGGTGCTGATGCGGAAATCGGCTTCGATGACCCGGCGGTTTATATCCACTGGCGTGCCCCGTGAGGTGGTGCCGATATATACGGTATCATTCACGTCGTGGTTGACGACGTTATAGTTATCCAGAATATTTTTGCCCAGTTTTATGGCCAGCTCGTCCTTATTCAGGGGTGGGTGCAGGCCGAGGGCAACGATGATGGTGATGTTTTCCTGAGGCACTTTGCTTTCCAGCTCGGCGAGCAGAGGGGGCAGTATGCGGTCATCGGGACAGGGTCTGGTATTATCGGTGGCAATGACCACCACCTTATCGCCCGGTTTGAGCAGGTCGCGCAGCGAGGGCGACGCTATCGGCGAGCGCAGGCTCTGAGTGATAGCTTCGCTTTCATCGGCCAGCCCTGGGGCGTCCTGCCTGGTCAGAACAGAGACGATGTTCCGGGTCGGTATCCGTGCCGTGAGCGCACATTCCCCGCAGGGCAATTCAATCTCGGTCAGTTCCATTCTCGGCTTCGCTCCCTGTGCTCAGCGTGGCTTGAATATGGTGATGGTATTCGATCCGAACGCGGCGAAGCTTATTTTCTGGCGGCTTCCGCCAGCAGAAAAAGTTCCTCAATACAGTACTACCCATTATACAATGGGTAGTACCTATACTGCATTATTAACTTGTTTCGAACGCAGGTTGCTATTTCTTGGCCATTTCCTGCATAAGCTCTGCAGCACGGGTCGGGTTGAATATACCACAGGCGCACTGTTTGGCTAGCTCCTTGCCAGCCTCTTCAGCAGTCGTCCGTCCTGCTTTGATATCATCAACCAGTGACTTCACCAGGTTAGAAGCCACCATGGCGTGACCGCACATGGTGGTAACTTCCTGGACTTCCTTGGACGGTAACAACTTGGTGTTACCCCAGACACCTGCTGAGTAATCAAGCGAGTGTGGTTTGAGGCCGGCCTTTTCACAGATACAGTCCACCGAGTCGAACGGACCGCTGACCACTACGGACATTCCTAGGTCAGCTTCTTTGAGGTCCTGCAAAACTTTGGTTGCCGTATCGCTGTCAGTAAAAACGCCATGCACGATGCTGGTGCTGTCGACATTGGATAATACGTCGTCCATATTGGAGTTAAACATATTACCTTTTCGCATATCACCAGCGTTGACAGGATTATGACGCATCATAATCCTCAGGAACTCGCGCATTTTTTCATCGGAGCCGTCCTCGTTAAACCCTTTGGCTGCCATGCACAGGAAAATGAAGTCTCTATCCAAGCTCTCTTTACTTCCCTGACGGTGCAAAGTATGCGTCATTTATGATTCCTCCTTGAATAGCGGTCGACCAAGGCCAACATTGACTTTACCATTGATGTATAGTGGCACATTGAGTTCCTTCAGAGGCTTATCACAAAGCGCTGAACCATCTGCCTCAAGCTTGGTAGAGATGGTCAGGGTAAAAACCGATTCAATCTGCCCGGCAGCCTCTCTCAGTGCTTTAATCACTGCTGGTATATTATCAACCGTGGTGATGCTCTCAATCATGGCCGAACACGCTTTTTCATTGAGAATCTCATCGTTTAACTTGCCGGTTTTCTTGTCAACCATAAGATGAGTGACCGGATTATCGTGAGCAAACTCAACTCCAGTTTTGGCCATTGCTTGGGCTACCTTCTCAACATCGTAGAACCTGACCCCGATGCCGGGGCGACCCATCTCCGCAGTTATGCCAACAAAACCTCTCTTGAAACGGCCGGTAACATCGGTGGTCTTCGCCTCTTCCGTGCCTCTGCCGGGAACTCTGGTCTCCTTGTGTACTACCAGCGGATTGGAGAAAGCAGCCCTCGCCGAACGGGGCCACTCGTGGACTTCCTCAACAAAGGCGTCAACCGGGCATACCTGCGCTCTAAAACAGACCCCACATTCAACACATTCGTCCGGGTCAATCTTGGCTACGTCGTCCATGCTTATAGCGCCCATCGGGCAGTAGGGCAGACAGGCCTCGCACGCGATGCACAGTTCAGGATCAACTTTCATTCTGCACTTTTCTCCTTTTATTTTTATTGTGATATTATTTTGCTAAATCCTCAATGTCCAAATCTTTCAATGTCTCTGGCAGTGGCATACCGGTCTTTCTATCCCAGCCCATCAACTGGTAGTACTGATCCATCATCTTTTCCCAGTGAGGGGCGATGGGCTTGTCTTTGTTCGGGCCATCCACTGGCTGAGAGCAGTACCTTGGCGATGGCTTCTCTTTATCCGGCGTCAGTCCGCACTTGAGGTTGTAGAGACGCATCAGGTTGACCGTACGCCGGCCAACCTTCATAACATCATCAACGCTCAGCTTCCAGCCGGTGGCGGCGTTGATGGCCTCGGTCTGCGTTTCCGTGTCGCAGAAGCTAGTGAACCAGCACTGGACGAGGCAGTCGCAGACCGTCATCGAGCCTGTGGAGTTGGCCTCCGCCTGGACAACATGGTCGGGGTTGAAGACATCCATCGGGTTGGGCATCTTCCACAAGTCTTTGTTCATGACCAGCATCTGGGTCTGCAAGGTGCTACAATCGGAAACAACGGTGTCCAGCATCTCCACCCAGCGTCCGCGGTGGTCATGGCCTCTGGGGGTATTGCCCTTGCCGGTGAATATCGCCCAGTTGACCGCCTCGCCACCAAGTTTCTCGGCGGCGCGTTTTACACCTTCGGCAAGCATGTCTCCGCAACCTTCGCGATTGGCGATTTTCTTTAACAGGGCGCGGGTTGCCTCCACGTTTCCCCAGGTCATTTCCAGGCCATCGAGGTCTTCTTTTTTCAGGGCACCCTTTTCGTAGCATTCCATCACCCAGCCGACAAGCCATCCCGCCTCGTTGGTATCCATACCGAGGTTATCGCACTCATTCGAGAGTACCACAGCGGCCCCCGGGTCTTTCTGCCATATCTGTGGTCCCCAGGCAGCCCACTGCTCGTATTCGGGCTCTTTGCCGAAGAAACCTTTGTATGGGCCCTCGGTGACGGTCATGAGTTCATAATGGTGGGAGGCACAGCCATAGCAGGGATAGTTCTGGCTCTGAAAGAGGGAGCGGAGACGCTGCCCGTCAAAGAGATCCTTCTCTGAAAACACATCGGTCGTGTAGTTCCTGACTGGCAGCCAGCCCGCAGGCTCTGCAGCCGGTACCACTCGGCTGGTACCCCAGTTGAAAACGCCGCCGCCGCCAAAGGCTTTGGCACCTTCGGTGGTCTTCTTGGCCAGTTCACCGAGTTTCGGCGGGTCGGCGAACTGAAGTTTGTTGGGGGCACGCTGAGCGGCAAATGCCTTCAGCTTTTTCGAGCCCATTACGGCACCGAGGCCATTGTGGGCAGCAGCATGGCCCCGGTCTCCGAATATGCCGGAAAACCGCACCATATTCTCGCCTGCCGGGCCGATACTGAAGACGCTCATCCCGCGCTCCTTGTAGCCCAGTTCTTCCTTGATGGCATCTTCCGTTTCCCAGCTGCCTTTGCCAACCAGTTGGCTGGCGTCCCTGAGCTCGGCACCGCCTTCATGCAGGTAGAGGTATTTCCAGGTGGGAGAGACACCCTGAACGATAATGGCATCGTAGCCACACCACTTGAGATAGGCCCCGAAGTTCCCGTTCGCCTGACTGGAGGTGGCGCCATTGGTCATAGCTCCCTTGGTGACAAAGGATATGGTGCCGCAGCCGGGAATTCGAGTCCCGCCGAGAACGCCTGAGCCGAGGAATAAGATGTTCTTGGGGTCAGACCAGTCAAGTTTAGGGTTCACTTCCTCCATCAAATATTTTGCACCAAGCCCCGTGCCACCGAGATACTTGTGGAGCGTGGCTTCGTCCAGAGCTTCGTCCTTTAGTGTGCCCTGAGTGAGGTCAACTCTCAGCACTTTACCAGTGGAACCAAGCATATGCTACATTCCTCCTTTCATCCCCCATAAAAGCCGGGGGTTAGTTTTACAGTGTCGCCTTCTTTCAGTTTGGTATTGAGGTCCTTAAGCGAGGATAAGAACGTGCCGTTGAAAACCACGGCACAGTAGTCAAGCAAATTCTGTTTGGCATCAGCAAAAGCCTTCCGGTTGAATTTGGGGTATCTCTGAGCCAGTTGTTGCAACAAGTTCATTATTGATGAATTCCGGGAGATTTCCTGATCAAAAACCAGCTTGTCCCAGCCGTCATGGTTGAAGTCCTCCTTCAGCCACGACATAACCTCAATACTGACCTTTATTGTTGCCTGCTCCTTGACTTTAGTTCCAGCCATAATCGATTTCATACCTGCCGGTTCTTTGCTAAGCTAATGTGCGGAATGAAATGTGTTACGACTGTCCTCGTGCCAGCTGTAAATATTCACGACCCGACTTCACGATCATGGCTACGACATTGTAGACAATGAACTTGAAGCCCTGTTCCTTGCGCAGCTTCAGCGTTTCCGCGTCATAGGCCACGGTGCCGGTTGCCTTGCCGGCGGCGTGTATCTCCTTAACAAGGCGGTCTATCATTTTCTGTACCTCAGGATGCTTCATCTGACCCGGATACCCCATAGCCTGGGACAGGTCATTCGGCCCGATGAAGACGACATCGACGTTGGGTACGGTCAGTATCTCTTTGAGGTTCTCTACCGCCTCCATGGTTTCTATCTGGACGATAACCAGTGTTTCGCGGTTTGCTTCCTGAACATATTCGCCCAGCGGACCGGCCAGACCCCAGCTGTTGGCTCTGACACCGGCCAGCCCCCTCCTGCCTTCCGGTCGGTATTTGACCGAGCGCACCACGTTTTCCACGTCCGCTTTGGTATTGAGCAAAGGCAGCTGCACGCCCAGCGCCCCCATGTCAAGGAAACGGAGGATGTTCTGCTGGATGTTCATAGCAATGCGCACCAGCGGCGTAATATTGACTGCATCGGCGGCCCGGATCATCTGTTCGCAGGATTCAAGGCCCATTGGGCCGTGCTCGGCATCAATGAGAGCAAAATCAAATCCCAGATGGCCGATGATTTCGACAATAGAGGGATTTGAGACATTGACAAATACACCGTAGGTGGTTTCACCAGCCTGGATTTTCTCCTTGGTCAGGTTCTTTCTCATGCTTTTTTCGTCCCCTCTTTCAAAATGTGCAACTGATTGGTATGGTATCACAGGCAAATTTTATTTGTCAAAAAGGTCGGCAGAGGAACCGCCTGTTTATGGTTAAAAGTAATGACCAATCGTGATATAATCAGGGTTATGAAAAGGGAGCTTATGGACATACTGGTCTGTCCGGTATGCAAGGGAGAGTTGCATCTGACGGTTGAGGAGGAAAATGAGGGGGAGATAGTCAGCGGCTCGCTGCACTGCGGTAAATGCAAGGTTGATTACCCGATTGTTGATACCATCCCCGACCTGCTGCCGCCGGACCAGCGCCATTAATCAGGCCGAAAGGTTGCCCAGCTCTGGGGCGATTCCCACACCTCAATGCTGGAGACGGAGACCGGTGCCCCGGCCAGCTTTGTCTTCAGTTCATTGTAGATTATCGTGGCGAGGTTTTCGGAAGAGGGGTTTATTTCGTCGAATGGGGGCACGTCATTGAGACAGGTGTGGTCAAATTGGCTCAGAATGTCATTCAGGTGTTTTTTCAGTTCGGTGAAATCATAGGCCATGCCGGCGTCATCGAGTTTGGCGGCACTGATTCTGGCCACCACGCGGAAACGGTGCCCATGTAGCGCCTCGCACTTGCCACGGTAACCGCGCAGGAAATGGGCGGCGTCAAAATGGCTTTCCACAGCTATTTCATACATGCTTGTCTGCCCCCGTTTATTCCAGCTTGAGGACCCCCTGTTTTTCGGTAACATCCTGGAGCAGCTCTTTCACCGTTTTTCCTGCTGCCGGATGAATTATATCCGGGGCAATCTCATCCAGGGGGATGAGCACAAATGCCCTTTCGGTCATCTTGGGATGGGGAATAACCAGCTCCGGCGTGTCAATGACCTGGTCGCCGTAAAGAAGGATATCGATGTCTATGGTTCGGGGTTTACCTGATTTTCCCACTCTGCCCAGCTTGCGTTCGATCCCATTGGCCAGTGCCAGCAATGCCGACGGCTCCAGCCGGGTGAATGCCTGACACACTAGGTTGAGGAATCGGGGCTGGTTGCTGTCACTTAATGGCTCGGTATCGTAGATGGAGGAGACTTTGCCCATGCGCAGGCGCTGTGATAAAAACTCCAGCGCTCTATCCAGGTTGGCTTGGCGGTCTCCCAGATTTGAACCGAGGCCGAGGTAGACGGTTACTGCTTCAGTCACGTAATGTCCTCCTTCTTATAATCGCGTCGCTCATGCGGCAGACGCGAACCATCTGCTTTACGTCATGGACTCTCACGATGTCAGCGCCGCTGGCGATGCCGATGGCTACCGTGGCGGCGGTGCCCTCAAGGCGCTGGTCCGTGGGCACGTCGAGCACGATGCCGATCATTGTTTTGCGGGAACTGCCCAGGAGAATCGGTTGCCCCAGTTTTTTGAGCTCAGCCAGCCGGCGGACGATTTCTAGGTTCTGCTCCAGGCTCTTGCCGAAGCCTATCCCCGGGTCAATGATGATATTCTCTGGAGGCACCCCGGCTTCGATTGCTTGTTTTACCGCCCTCTTCAGGTCGGCGGTTATGGCGGGCATGATGTCCTCGACTGGCCCATCCCGCTGATTGCTCATCATGATTATGGGTACATTCCTTTCGGCAGCCAGCTGCGCCAGCCTGGGGTCCTGCCGGAGTGCCCAGATATCGTTTATCATTGCGGCGCCAGCCTCAAGCGCTCGGCGGGCCACGCCATGCTTGTAGGTGTCAATGCTGATGGGCACCGATATTTCGCCGGCCAGCCTTTCGATGACCGGGATGACCAGCCGCAGTTCCTCATCAATATCATCTGCGGGCAGCGGCTCTTTGCCGGGGCGGGTGGACTCGCCACCGACGTCGATGATGTCGGCGCCCTCTGCCACCATGCGCTGTGCCTGTGCCAGCGCCGCCTCAACGTCGCTGCCCAGTCCATCCCCGGAAAACGAGTCGGCGCTGAGGTTGCAGATACCCATGACATAGGTGCGTTCGCCCCACCGGAAGTTGGTGTTGCCAATACGTGTTGAGCCCTTGGCTGAAGTTCTAGAGACCAAATCAGTTCCCTGGCGAGTAGTTAAAAACAGGACAATTTTGACTATTATTGTAGCATCTTCCAGGCGCTAAGCAAAGTAAAACTTCTCCCTTTGGCAAAGGGAGATTGAGAGGGATTGTAGAATCCCCCTTTGTCCCTCTTTAAAAAGGGGGAAACGGTCTTTATAAATTCTGAGAGTATAAACAGCTACCAGATACGGGGCGTTTAAGAGGGGCGAAGCCCCTCTTTTTAAAAATCTTCCCCCTCTCCTTGAGGAGAGGGGGATACAGGGGGTGAGGTAATAAAGATGAGCCAGCGATTTGGCGGAGTTAAAGCATTGTGGTATTATAATTGGCGGTCGGAGGTGACGCAGCATGAAAGAGGAACTGGAGAAACTGGCCGGACTGGAGGCGGAAGTAAGGGCCGGCGGCGGCGAGAAGCGCGTCCAGCAGCAGCACGACTCCGGTAAACTGACGGCACGAGAGCGGCTTGACCTTCTTTTCGATAAAGGCACCTTCCACGAAATCGATTTATTTGTAAAACACCGCTGCACCGCTTTCGGCATGGGTGAGCTATCCATACCGGCTGATGGTGTCGTTACCGGGTACGGCCAGGTGAATGGCCGCACCGTTTGTGCTTATGCTCAGGACTTTACCAGCCGGGGCGGCACACTTGGTGAGATGCATGCCAAAAAGATATGCAAGGTCATGGACCTGGCGCTGAAGATGAGATGCCCCATGGTCAGTCTGATTGACAGCGGCGGGGCACGTATTCAGGAAGGCGTCAATGCTCTGGACGGTTATGGCAACATCTTCTTTCGCAACTCCCGTGCCTCAGGCATCATACCACAGATATCGGCCGTTATGGGGCCGGCGGCGGGTGGAGCCGTGTATTCCCCGGCCATGACCGACTTTGTCTTTATGGTGAAAAAGACAAGCTATATGTATATTACCGGCCCCCACGTGGTCAAGGCGGCGACCAGCGAGGAGATAACTGATGAGGAGCTGGGTGGCGCCATGACTCACAACGCCAAAAGCGGCGTGGCGCATTTCGCCTGCGATAATGACCAGCAGTGCCTTGAGGAGATTAAGAGGCTGCTAGGTTATCTGCCATCCAGCTATGAGGAGAAACCGATTGACATAACGCCTGAAGATAAGCCGGACCGTGTGGACCCGAACCTGGATGAAATCATACCGCCGGAAACAAGCAAAGTATATGATATGAAGGCGGTCATCCACTCCATTGTAGATAATGGCGAGTTCTGTGAGCCCCACCGGCACTACGCCATGAACATCATCACCTGTTTTGCGCGCCTGAATGGGCATGTGATTGGCATCATCGCCAGCCAGCCGAGTCATCTGGCGGGCTGTCTGGACGTCAATAGCTCGGACAAGGCAAGCCGGTTCATTCGCTTCTGCGATGCTTTTAATATTTCCTTACTCACCATTGTGGATGTTCCCGGATATCTGCCCGGGAGCCATCAGGAGTGGGGCGGTATCATCCGCCACGGCGCCAAAATGTTGTGGAGTTACTCCGAGGCCACCGTTCCCAAGATAACCCTGATAACGCGTAAAGCCTACGGCGGGTCATATCTTGCCATGTGCGCCCAGAGCCTCGGTGCTGACTATACACTGGCCTGGCCCAGAGCGGAAATCGCCGTTATGGGGGCCGAGGGCGCGGCAGCGATTATCCATCGTCAGGAAATCAAGGAAGCGGCCGACCCCGCTGCCAAGGAGAAAGAGAAGATAGAGGAATACCGCCAGCATTTCTATAATCCCTACATCGCGGCCAGCATGGGCTATATCAATGCCGTTATCCGCCCCCGTGACACCCGCCCTGAGATTATCGCCGCGCTTGAGGCGTTGCGCGGCAAAAAGGAGACCCACCCACCCAGAAAGCACGGCAACATCCCGTTGTAACTTCGATACTTTCGTCAATATCAGGGTCAAGGAGCCTCTGACTTCTTTATGGGCAAAACATTAGCCGAGAAAATACTGGGTGTCAAATCGGGCAATGATGCCATAGCCAGCGACATCGTAATTTCTCAGGTTGACTTGGTATTTATTCAGGATACCACCGGCCCGCTGGCCATCAGGCAGCTCCGGGAGAGCGGTTTGAAGAAGCTGGCCATACCGGAGCGGACGGCGGTATTCATTGACCATGCCGTTCCCAGCCCAACACATGCGCTATCGAACGACCATCTGGTGCTGCGGCGCTTCGCTGCGGAAGCTGGAGCAGTGATGTCTGATATTGGTGAAGGTGTCTGCCATCAGTTAGTGGCGGAATCCCTGGCCCGGCCGGGTGATGTCATTGTTGCCTCCGATTCCCATACCGTGACCGCGGGCGGACTGGGTGCCTTTGCCACCGGAATGGGCTCATCCGATGTGGCGGTGGCTATGGGCCTGGGCAGGACCTGGTTCCGCGTCCCGGAGAGCATAAATATAACAGTCACTGGAAAGTTCCAGAAAACAGTTTCAGCCAAGGACTTCATCCTCCACCTTATCGGTCGGGTCGGTGCCGACGGTGCGACCTATAAAGCGCTGGAATTCGGCGGTGATGGCATAAAAGATATGTCAATGTCGGGGCGGTTTACCGTCGCCAACATGGCGGTGGAGGCAGGGGCAAAGGTCGGACTTTTCCCCGCCGACGATGTTGCCCGGGATTATCTGGTCGAACAGGGAAGGGTAGAAGACTACCAGCCTGTCTTCCCCGATGTCGATGCCGTATATGAGCGGACGATGCAGGTTGATTTGGGTGCTCTTGAGCCCACTGTTGCCCGGCCTCACACCGTGGACAACGTTGTCCCGGCCCGCGAATTGAAAGGCACCAGAATTCAGCAGGTGTTTATCGGTACCTGCACCAACGGGCGACTGGAGGATTTGGAAATCGCCGCACGCATATTGAAGGGTAAAAAGCACCATCCGGATACCAGACTGCTCATTGCCCCGGCTTCACGGCGGGGATTTCTTGATTCCCTGGAGAAGGGCTATATTCAGACGCTGGCGGAAGCTGGCGCGACCTTTCTGCCCGCTGGCTGCGGGCCTTGCCTCGGCCTGCACCAGGGAGTGCTGGGTGACGGGGAAGCCTGCCTTTCCACATCTAACCGCAATTTCAAGGGCAGGATGGGCAATCCGAAGGCTTTCGTCTATCTGGGCAGTCCGGCCACGGCGGCAGCCACAGCGCTGGCCGGCGAAATCACCGACCCCAGGGAGGTGATGTAGGTGCTCAGGGGAAAGGCTTTCAAATTCGGCGATGGTATCTCAACAGATGATATTATCCCCGGTCGATATGCCCACCTCAGGAGCAACCTCGACGAGCTGGCCAAACATGTCCTAGAGGATGCCGACTCCACCTTCGTTTCGCGGGTTAAAGAGGGGGACTTAATTGTGGCGGGTAATAATTTTGGCCTTGGCTCCAGCCGGGAACACGCCCCGCTGGTCATCAAGATGGCCGGCGTCAGTGCCATACTGGCCAAGTCGGTGGCACGTATCTTTTTCCGCAATGCCATCAATCTGGGATTGCCGGTGCTCATCTGTGACACCGATGGTATCAATGATGGCGATGAACTGGAAGTCGACCTTTCCGCCGGCACGGTCAGAGACATCAGCAATGGGCAGAAGCTCACCTTTGGCAAAATTCCGGAGGTAATGCTCCGTATCCTTGATGAGGGCGGGCTCATCCCCTATATCAAGAAGCACGGCGATTTCAAGCTGTAACCGAAAGAGGTTAATTGATGGTTCATAACGTCACGCTTATTCCCGGCGATGGCATTGGCCCGGAGGTGGCCGAGGCGACAAGGCGGGTTCTGGAGGCTACCGGCGTTGCCTTTCAATGGGATGTGGCTGAGGCAGGTGCCGACATAATTGCTAAATATGGCACGCCGTTGCCTGATTCAGTGCTGGATTCGGTTAGGCAGAATAAGGTGGCTCTCAAAGGGCCGATAACCACCCCGGTTGGCTCGGGCTTTCGCAGCGTCAACGTCGCCCTGCGTAAGGAGCTGGACCTTTACGCCTGCGTTCGCCCCTGCAAGACCTACCCCGGTGTGCCATCTCCCTATAAAAATATTGACCTGGTGGTCATCCGGGAGAATACCGAGGACCTTTATGCCGGCATTGAATTCGAACAGGGTACGCCGGAAGCGACAAAGCTTATCCAGCTCACCGCGCAGGCAAAGCGAGGCACCATCCGCGAGGACTCCGGCATCAGTTTGAAGGTCATCTCGGAAGCGGGAAGCCGACGCATCCTCCGTTTTGCCTTTGAATATGTGCGCGCTTACGGCAGGAAAAAGGTGACCGCTATCAGCAAGGCCAATATCCTGAAATTCTCCGACGGGTTGTTCCTCAGGGTGGCAAATGAAGTAGCCCAAGAATATCTAGGTATTGAATTTGAGGACCGACTGGTTGATAATATGACTATGCAGCTGGTGAAGAACCCGCGGCAGTTTGATGTCATTGTGGCGCCGAATCTGTACGGTGATATCCTGTCCGACCTATGTGCCGGGCTGGTGGGGGGACTGGGCGTTGCTCCCGGCGCCAATGTTGGCGATGAGATCGCCGTCTTTGAACCGACCCATGGCAGCGCTCCCAAGTATGCCGGTCAGAACCGGGCGAACCCGATGGCGATGATGCTCTCGGGCGTTATGATGCTGCGTTACCTCGGTGAGAAAAATGGTGCAGACAGGCTGGAAAAAGCCATTGCCCGTGTTATCGCTGAAGGCAGAAGCCTTACCCACGATATGACGACCGACAGTACGTCCGCCGTCGGCACTATACAAGTGGCCGATGCGGTGATTGAAAAACTGGCGAAAGGCCAAAGGGGGTGATGATTATAACCCCGAAGTTGAGGGAGATAAAGGCTAAAGACATCGCCGAAGCGGTGGCCCAGCTCTGTCAGCGTGCCAATTTTGAACTCGATGAGGATGTGCTGGCAGCACTGAAGCAGGCCCAGCAGAGCGAGCAGTCACCGCAGGGTAAAGAGATACTGCATCAGCTGGTGGAAAATGCCCGTGTTGCTGAGGCCAAGAGCCTGCCCCTGTGCCAGGACTGCGGCAGTGCCGTTATTTTCCTTGAGGTGGGGCAGGACACGCATGTGGTCGGCGGTGAACTCAATGCCGCGGTGGAGGAAGGCGTGAGCCAGGGTTACACACAGGGATACCTGCGCAAATCCATGGTCAGCCAGCCCTTTTCCGAGAGAAAAAACACCAAAGACAATACCCCCCCGATCATTCATACCGAGATTGTGCCCGGAGACCATATAAAGATTATTTGCCTGCCCAAGGGAGCCGGGTCCGAGAATATGAGCCGTCTGGTCATGCTGCGGCCGGGCGAAGGCCGGGAGGGTATTATCGATTTCGTCGTCAGGGCTGTCGATGAGGGTGGTGCCAATCCCTGCCCGCCAATTATCGTTGGCTTGGGCATCGGTGCCACCTCTGAAGGGGCCATGCTGCTGGCCAAGAAGGCCCTGCTGCGACCCATTGGCCGGCCAAATCAGGACCCGGAAATCGCGGAGCTGGAAAAAGAGCTTCTGTCCCGAATCAATGACCTGGGAATTGGGCCCATGGGTGTGGGCGGTACCACTACTGCGCTGGCGGTGCATGTCGAGGCCAGGCCGACACATATTGCCAGCTTGCCGGTAGCCATTAACTTTCAATGTCACTGCTCTCGACACAAGGAGGCCAGGTTGTAGATGGAAGCGGTGCATATCACCTCGCCCTTTGACCGAAAAACGATTAAGGAGCTGACCGCAGGTACACCGGTGCTGCTTTCCGGAACCATATACACGGCGCGCGATGCAGCCCACAGGCGACTGGTTCAGGCATTGAAAAATAAGGAAGAGCTTCCCTTCGTGCTGAAGGGACAGACCATCTATTATACTGGACCTTCCCCGGCAAGGCCAGGCCGTACCATCGGTTCTGCAGGCCCCACCACCAGCGGCCGCATGGATATCTACACACCGCGCCTGCTGTCCGCCGGTGTGAAGGCGATGATTGGCAAGGGAAGCCGCTCCATGGAAGTCAGGGAAACAATGCAGAAATACAAGGCGGTGTACTTTATCGCCACCGGTGGGGCTGGTGCCCTGCTGGCACGGTCGATCAAGAAGGCAACCATTGTCGCCTATGAGGACCTGGGCCCGGAGGCAATCCGGATGTTAACGGTGGATAATTTCCCGGCCATCGTGGCCAATGACATCTATGGAAATGACCTGTTCGAGCAGGGCAAAGCTAAATACCGGAAGGAGAGGAGTTAGCCCGTGGAATGTATTTTCTGTCGTATTGTGGCCGGCGAGCTTCCCAGCGATACGCTTTACCAGGATGAGCAGATTATAGCTTTCCGGGACATAAATCCGCTGGCGCCCACCCATGTGCTGATAATACCAAAGCGGCATATCGATTCTCTGGCCGCTTTGACTGACGACGAGACAGCGATTATCGGGCATATGACTAGAGTGGCCAATCAACTCGCCCGGCAGGAAGGCATTGCCATGAAAGGCTACCGCCTTGTGGTCAGCAGCGGTGAGGATGGAGGGCAGGTAGTGCCCCATCTGCATATGCATCTCTTGGGCGGGAGAAGGCTATCGGACCGGCTGTGCTAGCCAGCCTTCTTCTTTCCCTTGCGGTATTCCAGGTAGGTAAGCAGCCCGGCGATGCTCTTGGCATCGCAGATGCGTCCGGAGGCTATCATGCCGGGTATTTCCGCCAGCGGCACCCGGACCACCTTTATTTCCTCAGTATCCTCGGCGGTTAATCGGCTCGGCACAAGGTCGGTGGCCAGATAGAGATAAAGGTATTCGCTGCAATAGCCCGGTGCCGAATAGAAACCGCCCAGCCTCTTTATGTTCCGGGGCAGGTAGCCGATTTCCTCCCGCAGCTCACGCCCCACTGCCTCCTCAGGGCCTTCACCGGCATCAATGCCGCCTGCCGGTATCTCCAGCAGCTCCTTCTCCACCGGCTTGCGGAACTGCTTCACCAGCAGCACATTATCCTTCTCATCAATGACGACGACAGCAATGCAATCGCTATGCTCCACGATTTCCCGGGTCGTCTGCCGTCCGTTCTCCATCCGGACGGAATCCACCCTGAGCTTTACCGCTCTTCCGTCGTAAATCAGCTGGCTGGATATTGTCTCTTCCATTAATCTGAAACCCCTGGTTTAAAAATAGCGGATGAGGGCTACCTCGCCGCAGTCGGGGAATTTGGGACAGCGGAAGCACTCTGTCCAGACCTTGCGTGGCAGCTCCATCTTGTCTATCTGGCTGAGGCCGAACTTCTCGAAAAAAGCTGGCCGGTAGGTAAGACAGAATATGGTGGGGATGCCGAGCACTTCCGCCTCCTTCAGGCAGGCTTCAACGAGCATGGTACCTAAACCCTTTTTCTGATATTTCTTGGCCACGGCGACGGACTTGATTTCGGCCAGGTCGGACCAGATGACGTGCAGTGCCGCACAGGCGACCACGCCCTCGCCCTGGCGGCAGACGAAGTAGTCACGGATGTTTTCGTATATCTCGCTCAGGGAACGGGGCAGCATTTCGTCCCGATCGGCGAAGTGGTTTATCAGCTGATGGATTTGGGGCACATCCTGAATCCTGGCTTTTTCTACCGTCCTCAATTTACCGCTTTCCTTTCAGTTTTTGTTCCAGCGAGCGATAGAAGGCATCCTCGGCGTGTATCCGAAGGAAGCGCGTCCGGTGCGGGCTCTGCTTTACCGTGACCGCTGCCCCCTCGGGGAGAGGCATATTGATATGTCCGTCAATGCTGATGGTTGCCGGCTGTGCTGCCTTGACCGTTAACTGAACCGATGTTTCGGCTGGCAATACCAGGGCATAGGCCGGGCTTAGGTGGGGCATTATGGGTACCAGAATGAAGTCCTTTGAACGCGGGTACAGGATGGGCCCGCCAGCGGCCAGGGAATAACCGGTACTGCCGGTAGCTGTCGCCACGACTACTCCGTCCGCTTTGTAGTCGGCCAAGTGCTTTCCGTCGACACTGACGGCCACCTGGACCAGACGGGCAATGGCCCCCCTCGCCACCACCACATCATTCAGGGCATGATATACGCTCGGCTTCTGCCCATTGGTGGAAAACTCCGCCTGGAGCATGGCCCTTTCGTCAATCCACCCTTTTCCGGATAGCAGTGTGGGCAATTGGTCAACAGCTTCATCGGCGCTGAGTTCCGTCATAAAGCCAAGTTTGCCCAGATTTATGCCGATAATCGGCGTTACCCGTGGGACTACTGCCTGTGCCGACCGTAGAATGGTGCCGTCGCCGCCAACGCTTAAAACCAAGTCTGTATCGTCAAGCTGTCCACTGACGGTTTCAGCTTCCCAGGCGGAGTAGACCCAGACAGAGATGCCGGTAGAGGCGAGGAAGTCCTTTAGCTGCTTCGCCTTGGTCTGGGCGGCTTCAATTAAAGGATGGTAGAAAATGCCAACATTTTTCACCGGTGTGACCTGCTATGCCAGTAAAATACAGTGATAAAGGGAGGGAACAAGGGAAGTGTAGCAGTATCACCTTCAGGTGTCAAGGTAGAGAAGGTACGGTTGACATGATATAATATTTACTTAAGTTTGGGAGCAGTCAATGACCGGGCCAAGAAGAAAGGCAAGAGCCGTTGCCCTGCAAGCGCTCTATGAGATAGATACCACGCGGCACGGGGCGGAGGGAGTGTTGGACCGACTCGTGGCGGAGGGAGGCTTATCCGAGGATAATAGCGCTTTTGTTCGCCAGGTGGTAGGCCGGGTGGTGCAGCACCGGGAGGAGATAGATGGTAACATCCAGCGATTTGCTCCCACCTGGCCCATAGAACAGATAGCGGTTATCGATCGTAACATTCTCCGACTTGCAATCTCTGAAATTTTGTTTGATAATGGAGTAACAGTTAAAGTAGCCATCAATGAAGCCGTTGAACTGGCCAAAAAGTTCGGCGGTGAAAGTTCATCAAAGTTTGTCAATGGCGTGCTGGGTTCAATTAGTGCGCTGGTTAAGAGATGAAAGGTTTCTGGAAAGGGGGTAAAACGTGGCGACAATTTTCGAGCGGATAAAACCCATAGTTGTGGAACAGCTTGGTGTTGAGGCATCGGAAGTAAAAGCTACCGCGAGTTTTGTGGAAGACCTTGGGGCGGATTCTCTGGACCTGGTGGAACTGGTAATGTCACTGGAAGAGGAATTCAGCACTCCGGCGAAGAAGATAGAGATACCGGATGAAGACGCGGAGAAGATAGTCACCATTCAGGACGCAGTTGATTACATAAAGGACCTGGGAATCGAAGATAGCTGAGTTAATAATTTAACGCAGAATAAAGTTAGCCCGGCACGAATCCGTGCCGAGCTTTTTACATATCTGCTTTTACCCAGGGCAGACTTATTTTCTTAACAAACGTCCTTCACGGCAAAGTCCAGCCCCAGTTCGACCAATTTTTGCTTGGTCGGGTTACCGGTCTTCAAATCCCAGCCACGGTAGGTGTAGTATTCGTCTTTCAATCGCTCCAGGGTTTCCTTGGGAATGTGGCTTCCCTGCATCGGCCCTTCCGGCACTGGTTCTTCCATGAAACGAGCGGGAAGCTGGTCGTCTTCGCGGGTAAATCCCTCTCTTGCTGAAAAGCAGCGTATCATGTTCCACTCTCGCTCTGCAATCTTTCTTGCCCCTTCATAGTCGAGCTCCCACCCCGTAACAGCATTCAGGGCATTTATCATGCTATCGCTGATCTTGAGCGGCCCCCAGATAGGCTCGCCAAGATGACAAATAAGCATGGAATCGCCGAGGATGAGCCAGTGGTTGATTTCCGCGGCCACCGCTCCTTTTCCTTCGATTATCTTGCGGTCGACCAGCCCGCTCTTCTCGGCGGTGGGGCGGATATCATGGTGGCTCCCGCCCCTCGGGCCGGTGGCGTAGCCGACGGCGGCGGCGGGGAAGGGACGGCAGGTATGGCCTGGCCACTCCAGCCCTTTGTTCTGGATAGCAAAACGGCCGGTGTCCTTGCCTACAATCTTGGCGGCGTCCCTGGTGCCTCTGGCCAGCAGTTCACCTAGGCCTTCCCTCTTGCCAATCTTTTCTATCATCGCGAGCATGCCGTCGGCATTGCCGAAATGCAGGTCAATGCCATCAGTGTCTTTCTTTCTGAAGATTCCTTTCTCGTAGCATTCCATAGCCCAGCCGATGGATACTCCAGTCGAGATGAGGTCAATCCCATAGTGGTCGCAGAGCTCGTCTGCCTTGCAGAGCACCCTGATGTCGTCTACTTGGCAGATGCTGCCGAAGGCGTAAATCGTTTCGTAGTCGGCACCGTTGATGATCGATTTGTACGGACCATTGGGCACCACGCTGTACTTGGTGCAGTTGATGGAACAGGCGAAACAGGCGCGGTCGCCCTTGACCACCTGCTCTCTCATCGCCTCGCCGGTGATATTTTTCATCCCTTTGAAGGTTTCGGTCTGCCAGTTTCGGGTGGGCAGGATACCGCCCTCATTCATGGCGGCTACGTTTCTCGGCGTTCCGTACCCGGAGAGTCCCTGCACCGCCGGGGTGGTGGCAAAGAGCTCGTTGATTCGGATGGCAGTGTTATAGACCCGCAGCATATTGGGCACGGTCACGCCTCCGGTGCCCCTGACGACGATGGCCTTGAGGTTTTTCGAGCCCATCACCGCCCCCATTCCGCCACGGCCGGCCGCCCGGATGTCGCAGAGTATCATGGCGTAAGGTGCTTTCTCCTCGCCGGCCAGCCCGATGGTGGCGATGTGAATCTCCTCATCGCCGATTTCACGCCGCAGGATGTCCTCGGCCGTGAACGGGTCTTTGCCCCACAGGTGGCTGGCGTCTCTTATTTCAACCGTGTCATCGTCAATCCAGATATATACCGGCTTATCCGCCCGCCCTTCGATAATCAGGCCATCGTAGCCGGCGAACTTGAGCTCCGGCCCCAGAAAGCCGCCGAATATGCTGTGGAAGAAAGACTTGGTATAAGGTGACTTGGCGCAGATAGAAGAGCGCGAGGCCGCCGGTATCATCGTGCCGTTGACCGGGCCGGTCATCATGACCAGCTTGTTTTCCGGCCCCAGAGGATCGATTTTGGGCGGGATTTCCTGGTACAGAATTCGGGCCGATAGGCCGACGCCGCCAACGAAATCCCTTGCCCAGTCCTCCCTGAGGTCTTCCTTCATAATGCCTTTCTTGCTGAGATTGACTCTTAGTAGCTGTCCAATGTATCCGCCGTAGGGAAAACTCTTTGCCATGATTAACCTCCTCCTATGGGAAAAATGATGGCGATTTCATCGCCGTTGTTAATTTGGTGGTCTATATCCAGAGTGGAGCTGATCATCGATTCATTCAGCTTGATGAGGAAAGGGGCCATCTGACCGGTATTCGGGTCCCATATCTTGTCTTTGAAAGCCTGGCCGTAGCGGCGCACCAGCTCGTCGAAGAGCCTGCGAACCGTCTGCGGCTCGTTGACCTCTATCTCGACTACCTCCGAACCGAGCACGTCTCTGATAACGGAAAAGCTCTTTACTTTCACCCGGGCCACTTTCTGTCTCCTACTTGCTTACCGATGCCAGCCATTCTTCGGCGATTTTCTTGGCCTCTGATACCTTGGGCCGCTCCGGCTTGGTTTCCATTTCCTTCCACTCGATAGCCTTGGGCAGACAGAACTGGACACAGGCCGGATTGCCGAAGCAGTAATCGCAGTTATCGAGGATTACGGGTACGGGTATCTCAGGTATTCCTATCAGGCATACCTTGATCCGGGAATCTCTGGGATTGAAAACGCTCTTTTTTACTGCGGAACAGGCCAGTTCGCACAGCTTGCAGCCGGTGCATTTTTCCATATGTACTTCAATGTGCTTTTCCAAGGCCGTACCTCCTTGTTCATTGTTCTTTATTTTCTTTGAGCAGCGTCAGCAGGGCATCTTCCTTGGCCAGCTTGATATGCTGGCGCATCGTCTTCTCGCATAGCTCAGGGTCCTTTAAACGCAAGGCCAGCAGTATCTTCCGGTGGCCATCAATCGTTCTCTGGGCACCTTCAGTAGATTGCAGGGTTACCTTGCGATGTCGCAGCACCTGTTTTCTCATATCGACAATCATTCGGTAAAGGCGTGTCGTATCCGAGACGAGCTCATGAAGGTGGTCATGAAAGCGGGTGTTCCATTTGAAGACATCACCCATCCGGCCTGTCTCCAGTGCTGCCTGTGCCTTATCAATGAAGGTGTCTAGTTGCTGAAAGCTCTCCTCGGGGATTCTTTCCGAGATGATTCTGAGCGCATATCCTTCCAGAATGGCGCGGAGCTCAAAGAGTTCTTCCACTTCCTCTCTGGAATCTCCGGAGACGATAAACCCCCGCGTCTCCAGGGGACGGATCAGTCCTTCCGCCTCGAGCCTATAAAGCGCCTCTCGCACTGGGGTGCGGCTCACTCCCAGGGTTTCCGCAAGGTGCTCTTCGGTTAATCTTTCCTTGGGACCGAGATGGCCGGAAAGAATCGCCATCTTCAAGTTAGCATAAACTTTTTTCCGAACTGGAACTTCTCTCTTGTCAACTTGACTGCGCACTGTCATCCCGAAATGATTGTATACAATTATAACTATATCTGTCAATAGTTACGGCTATCCGGGGAAGAAACATCGTTATATTGTATACATTATTCGGTAGGCAAATATCTGGGTGCTCAGTATTTGACAGGTCTCAGCCCATCAGATTGGTCCTGCCGCCATTGCAGGCGATAATCTCGGCTGTAATGAAAGCGGCATCATCGGATGCTAGGAATAATGCCAGATGGGCGATCTCTTCAGTGGTACCCAACCTTCCCAGAACGGAGGTGCTTTTGCCTACTTCAATGAATTTTTCTACCTGTTCCGGTGTTCTGCTGGCATGAATAAGCGGCGTTAGAATTCGCCCTGGAGCGATGGCGTTGACATTTATTCCGTAGGGACCGAACTCGCGAGCGCAGGCTTTGGTAAACGCATTGACGCCAGTTTTGGAAGCTGCATAGGCTGCCTGCCCCGGTTCGTTGGCACCCCGTGAGGCGTTGGAGGATATATTTATGATTTTACCGCAATGCTGTTTTATCATATATCTGGCTACGGCCTGGGTACAGAAGAATAGGCCTTTGAGATTGGTATCAAATATCAGGTTCCAGGTATCTTCGGTCAAATCAAGTACCGGTGTGGGGCGGTTGATTCCGGCATTGTTTACTAGGATGTCAATACGCCCGAATTCAGCAATCACCTTCCCTACCATATTATCCACCTGTTCCTTAACCCGTACGTCCATGGGTACCGCCAGCGCATTCCTGCCCAGCGCTATTACCTCGTCGCGCACTTTTTCGATATTCTGGGCATTGCGACTGCAAATGGCAATGTCAGCTCCGGCGCTGGCAAACTCCATGACAATGGCTTTCCCGATGCCGGTACCGCCGCCGGTAACAATTGCTTTTTTCCCTGCTAGCTTCATTCTGATTGCTCCTTTAAAAGAACCGGAAGGTTTTTAGGGAAAAGCTGGTCTTTTGATCGATTATCAATAGCGTAATTATAACGGCAGGTAGTGTCAAGTAATATTCTTGACAAGATAGAAATAACCGCGTAGGCATTGGGATGCTCGTTCGTTCCCGGCTATGTGTTCTAAACCGTTTTCCGTTTCTTTTTGATGAAGTAATAAGAAACCAAACCGGCGAGTGCAATACCAGCAACAATACCGACAATCATCCACAGGTTGCTTGGCTGCGTGGGTACAGGTTCCGACGCCGGACCAGGTTCCAGCGCCGGTGCTGGCATTGCTGCTGTTTCTTCTTTAGCAGTTGCTGGGGCTATTTCTGTAACCACGAAAGAGCCGGACAGGCCTTCAATGTCTACGGAATACGTTCCTGCTCTGTCCTGGGCCTTGGTGAAGACTACTTTCTGGCTCTCACCTGCATCAAGAGTTAACCACTTTGTTTCTATATGGGCTCCATCTATTTTCAGGATTACGCCATGTGTGCCGCTGAGACCGCCGGTATTAATTAAGACTATACTGAATGTTACTCTTCCTCCTGTTAAGAGCTCAACCGGGGATATGATAAGGTCACTGGCGCTGAAAACAGCCGGGGCTTTGGGCAGGTTCACCAGGCACCTCCCCTTTGCACCAGAGACGTCTATCACGTGCTCTCCAGCAGATTCCGGAGTTATGCTAAAGCTGACGGTTTCTGCTTCACTCCCGGCAAGAGTCACTACCTTTGTTTGTACCAATAGATCGTCCATTTTCAGGCTCACTTCGTAACTTCCGGTGAAATTTCCGTCGTTGGTGACAAGTACGCTTATGTTTATTGGCTCTCCGAGTTCAATTTCTTCCGGCATTATGGACAGTTCAGTGATGGTGAAGCTGGCAGGGCGGGTATATGCCAGAACAGCAAAAGCGGAGAAGTGGCTTACTTTTGCCGTTGCAGTATTGTTTTCCGTGGCTACTGTGCTTTCCAGGTCTACCCACCGGCCGAGGCTGTCATCATAATTAGACACGACCAAAGTCTTTTCCGCAACTCCTTCGGGTATTTTGGACTCATCATATTCTATGGTCAGGAGAACGGGTGGTTCAAAAGTGGCTCCTGCCGGGCCCATTTCATAGACCAAACTAACCGTCACGGTATCTTTTGGTCGGAGCGGTGGCCCTGCCATTTCCTGAATTCTTATACTTGATATGCTGGAGCCAACCGCATTTTTGGCAACGGTGCCTTCGGGTATATAAATCTTAACCTTGAAGTCCTCGCTTCGAGCGCTCACGCCTTCCGTGAACGTATAATCTTTCAGATACGGGCGTACGGGAGTTATGCCGGCTCCACCACCTCCACCGCCTCCACCTCCACCGCCGGAGGGCGGCGG
>SMTZ1_10000086_pt1 | contig 67934 bp, 62 predicted proteins | sample DeeMarSWOR136_30_FD_25667 | JGI IMG/M metagenome (IMG submission 25667) | reverse complement strand
AGGGAGTCATCATACTCAGCGGGCACTTTGGCGCCTGGGAGTTGTTATCTCCAGCCTTTGGCCTCAACGGCTATCCCATTGACGCGTTGGTTCGATCTCAGAGGAATCCTCTGGCTGATCAGCTTGTCTCTCGACATCGTCGTCAGGTAGGCATCGAGATCCACCGGGTCGGCTCCACACCGCGGGGGGTAGTTCGTTCTCTGCGCCGAAATCACCTGGTGATCATCTTGGCAGACCAAGATAGCGGCCGGGATGGGCTTTTCATCCCTTTCTTGGGGCGATTGGCCTCCACAGCGCAAGGACCAGCCCGCTTTGCTATGGAGACCGGAGCTGCCGTGCTGATGAGCTTCATGGTCAGGCAGCCGGGGAATCGGCACCGATTGATCATCCATCCACCCATGGAAATACCTCGAAGTGGTAACCGGGAGGAAGATCTTTTTGAGATCTTGCAGACGTATACCCGGCGTCTGGAGACCTATGTGCGGACCTATCCCGAACAGTGGTTTTGGCCCCATCGACGCTGGAAAAGTCGTCCACCAGCCGATGATCCGGCAGCCCCAACCTGAGGAGATCATTTTGAAGGCTGACAGGACTCAGTGCCATAATGATAATGATGATCTGGAAAGGATTCTGGTGATCCAGACGGCCTTTTTGGGCGACCTGATCCTCACTCTGCCATTGTTTCAGGCCATCAAAGACACCCTGCCAGGAGCTCAGGTTTGGGCTCTGGTTATTCCCAGCACTGCTGAGATTTTAGCCGGCCACCCCGCTGTGGCCGGCAGTCTGGTATATGACAAGCGTGGACGGGATCGGGGATGGTCGGGATTCAGGCACTCGGTGCGACGGGTGCGAGATGGTCACTTTAATTTGGCCTTAGTTCCGCACCGGTCTCTGCGTAGTGCTCTGCTGGCCTTTTCGGCCGGGATCCCCCGAAGGTTAGGATTTTGGTCCAGTCCTGGATTTTTTCTGTTTACGCGTCTGCTCGCTCGGCGTCACAAGGTCCACGAGGTAGAGAGGAACATCGACCTATGGCGAGCTTTAGGCTTCCAGTGCCCCACTCAGGCGCCCCGAGTATACCCTAGAGCTGAGGATCGTCGTCAAGCCCAGGACTTTTTGTCCCGTCAGGGTATCCCTGGAGATCAAGCGTTAGTGGGGATTGCTCCAGGGTCTATGTGGGCCACCAAAAGGTGGCTGCCTGAGGGATTCGCCCAGGTGATTCGGGAGCTGCGGGAGAAGAGAAATGCTCAGGCGGTTCTTCTGGGCAGCTCAGCGGAAAGAGAGCTGTGCCGAAAAATAGCGCGAGAGGCTGGAGGAAATGTTCCCGTAGCGACTGGAGAACTGTCGCCAATGCCAGCGGCTGCCCTCATGCAAAGGTGTCACTTGGTGCTGTCCAATGACAGCGCAGCGGCCCACCTCGCAGCGGCGGTGGATCGACCAGTAGTAGTCATCTTTGGTCCCACAGTACCTGATTTCGGTTTTGCTCCCTTCGGTCCGAAGCACATCGTCGTACAAAAGCAGCTGGATTGTCGTCCCTGTGGCATTCACGGCGGGCGCAGATGCCGTCGAAATACCTTCGCCTGCATGAAGGAGATCATGCCCCAACAGGTCTTGGACGCGGTATTCACCATCTTGGACAGAGGGGAGGAAGTTGACAGATGAAGATTGCCGTCGTCGGCACCGTCAACCGGGATACCATCCTTTTTCCGGACGGTCAGAAAAGGGAGAGTTATGGGGGTTTGTTATACAGCATTGTTCCCTTGGCTCTGCTGGCCGAGGCGGGGACAACGGTTTTCCCGGTAGTCAACCTTGGCCGAGATGTATCGGGGCCAGTTATGGCCATACTGTCACGCCATCCCAGGATCTCCAGGGAGGGAATCTCTCTTGTCCGGGAGAAAAACAATCACGCCTTTTTGACATATTACTCAGAGAGCGATAGGGAGGAGGTGCTTCGTGGGGGTGTACCGCCCCTGAGCTTTAAGCAGATCAGTCCTTTTTTGGCCGTCGACTTTTTCTTGGTGAATTTCATCTCCGGAAGAGATCTTTCTCTAGAGACCATGAAGCTCATACGAGCCCACACCAAGGCCACCATCTACATGGACATCCACAGTCTGTGTCTGGGAATTGACGGAGAGGGACGACGATTCTGGCGTCAGATTCCCCATTGGCAAGATTGGGTAGCCCAGGCTGACGTGGTCCAAGTGAATCGTGGGGAGGCCAAGCTGATCTCGGGAAGCCAGGTTTGGTCGGAAGAGGAGCTTCTATCCTTCGGCCGCACGGTCATGGCGGCTGGGCCGTCTATCTTACTGCTCACCTTAGGCTCGGAAGGATCTCTGGTGGTCACCGGTTCGGGCGAGGACATTCGCATACAGCGTTTCAGCTCGTACCCTCCCTCAGCAGTCATCGACACCACCGGTTGCGGGGACGTGTTTCTGGCCGCGTTTGTGTCAGAGCACGTCAAATCGGGCGATGCCCAGAGAGCCAGCCGATTTGCCAATCAGGCTGCGGGAATGAAGTGCGGCCTCAGCGGCATCGAGAGTTTGGAGGCTTTGCAGAACATTGGGGCAGAGGGGTTGCTAAAAAGTTATTGACAAGATGGGACTCTGGTATTATTATGGCATCTGACTATAAGAATTCAGAAGTTCACGGTAAAGGGGGCTTGAATATGAAGCGGTCTCTGTGGTGTATCGTAATTCTGTCGATCTTCTTGTTTCTGAGCGTCGCACCCTCACAAGCCTTGGTGGGATTGGGCTTCGGCCTACGGGGGGGCACGGTCAGCGTTGATGACCCCAACACGGAAAAATCCTTAACTGGAGTCACCATGTTGGGTGCTCACCTGAGAGTCGGCACCCTGCCGATCCTCGACTTGGAGGCAAGCGCCGAGTATGCCAGAAAAAAGTATGACTTCAGCTTTCCCGTCCCAGGAGTGGGGGAGCAAAGTGCCGAGGCGACTTATCATCTTGTTTCCTTGAATGGTACAGCTAAATACAACTTCTCTATAGTTGCGGTTCCCATCAAACCCTATCTCGGGGGTGGTCTGGGAATGCACTTTATGGCCTCGACGGTGGATTTGCCGGAGCTGCAGACTACAGTTCCCATCGACTCCGATTTCGACGAGTCCAAAGCGGGGATTCATGGTCTCGCCGGCCTGGCCCTGAGCTTTCCACTATTTCCCTTGGAGATATTCGCCGAGGGCCGTCGCACCCTCATCTTCACCGAAGATGAAACGACATCAGAAAATGCCTTTTATGCGGGCCTGACCCTCAAGATGCCATGAGCGTCTCCCTCCGCTGGCTCTTATTGGAAGGGAGATGAATCGTGCGCTGAAGCCACAGCGGATTTCCTGATGAGTGTACATTTTGAAGTTCCGCTCTGGAGGTGAAAGTTGAGGAAAACGTCCTTCTCCTTTTTGATTCTGGCTCTCATCTGTTTCATGTCCGTGAATCCGGCTCTGGCCGGAGACAGTTCTGGTGGCCAGGAAATTCAATTGCGAGAAACAGAAAAATCTGAATCTAGCCAGGGTAGCATGAACGTTGATTTTTCAGGGATTGGCGGGAAGATAGGATTGGTAGACCCCGATGAAAATATTAAATCTACGGTAGGCTTCGGTTTGCACGTTGACCTGGGCACCATCACACCGACTCTCAGACTTGAGGGGAACTTAGACTATTGGTCAAAGAGCCAGGATAGTAGACATCGGAATTTTCCTTGTGAGAGATACAACCGCGATCTTTCTTTTGGATTGACTGTCAAGCATGCTTTGGCAGCCGAAGGTTCTATAATTCCATATGCCGGTGGTGGTTTTGGCTTTCACCTGGTGAGGGAGGAAAGAGAATTCAGCCGCGATGCCCCATACGATGATTGGGAAAAAAGCGGCGTCCACCCAGGCCTTCATGGGATCGGAGGTGTTGAAGGTAGGTTTTCTCCGCAGATGAGGGGGGATGTGGAGATAAGGTACACTATCAATGATCCCAGCAATTTCGGCATCTTCTTCGGGGTGATGTATTCGTTAAAGCGTTGACAAAAATTATAAAGACTACTCAAAAAGGGCTCTGAGCGATCAGAGCCTTTCTCTATAGATTTGTGGAATAGAAAGATCACTAGTTTTTCGGAGGAGCGTATGATCCATGTGGCTCCAGGTTTTTTAATCAAGGTAGTGGGGAATTATCAGAGACTGATATCTTCTCAGATGCTCTTCCAACACTCTGCGATTATATTCCCGGGCATATCTGGCTGCGTTCTTCTGCCCACCGAAATAGAACCGGGACCATAGCAAAGAGGCCAAGAGCACCCCGTCCAACCGGCGGCCGTCCCCAAAGGCATCTACCGTTAGATAACCCACCGAGGCATTGAGGGCCAGGGAAAATAAGCCATCCCAAAGGTGGCCACAGTAAATCTGCCCGCTTCCCGGAATGACGGTGGAGAAAACTGCCGCCAGGGTGGGGGATCTGTGGGATAGCTGATAGCCCTCCTGAGCGGCTCTGGATAGCTGCTGCCCCTGGGAGGCAAAAGCGCCTTCGGAGACCTCTCTTTCTAACCAGTGAAAGGTGCCCAGGGCTTCCACCCAGTCTCCGCTTTTCAGAGCACAGGTACCTAACCAGTATTGCACCTCTGCTACTCGATCCTTTTCCCTCGCCACTATGGGATCCCTGAGAAGGTCCCGTAGAACCTCTTTAGCCTGCTCCGGACGGTTCTGGCTGAGAAAGCTCTGCCCAATCCGGAGTTGGGATTGATATCGAAGTCTCTCGTCTGGGCCAGCCTGTTTTTCCGCCGCGCTCAGATGAGCTCTGGCATGGTCCCACTGCGCATTGTTCAAAAAAGATATTCCGGTTTTATAGAGGACAACGCCTCGCTGGGGATCCTCTGGAAAATGGAACAGGTGCCGCTTATACTCGGTGATAGCCTCATCGTATTGGCCCTTTTGGAATAAATTTTCGGCCACGTCCAGGCTTCCTTTTCCTGCTGTGCAGGACCTTCCTGAACCAGCTATATTCCGAAATTCCCACAGCCATCTTTCGGGATAAGCAGACACCCACTGGTGTTGGAGAAGATCTTCGTGAACGCGGAGGTTGAACCTTTTGGCCTCCGATGCCGAGCCAAAGATGTTACCCAGGTAAAAGAACAGACCCAATGAACCAAAAACAGCGCTTTTCGCTCTCTGATGGTCGTCCTCGTAAGCGTAGGCGATGGTGGCCGCAGAGCCTACTAGAAGGAGCGAGTAAAGTCCGTCCATGGGCTTGCCAGCGTACCATTTCCCAGAACCCGGAACGATGGCAGAGAACAAGGCCGCCAGCAGAGGGATTCGATGGGGCAACTGTGTTCCTCGGGTCGCTGTTTCCAACACCTGCCGGCCAGCTTGAGAGATCACCTTGCGGGATGAGGTCATCGCCCTCTGCCCGGAAGATCTGGCACCAGCCCACTCTCCATGCTGTAGTCGAATCCAACCGGCCAGCAGGCTCGCTCGATCACCCTGCGATGTGCCCTGCAGAGATTTGAGGGTCTTTAAGGACCCGGTCTGATCGCCGGCCTGAAGTTGGCTCAGGGCCATCTGAAAAGTTGCCTCCTCCCCAAGAGAAGAGCCAGCTTCCTGAGAGGCCAGGTTTGCGAAAAGGTCTGTGGCCATTTGCCACTGATCCATTTTCTGGAGGCAGATGCCGGCTCGCAGTCGAGCCGAGCCGGACCGTGGATCCTGAGGAGAGCTTCGTGCAAAACCGAGATATTGGACATAAGCTCGTCGGTTATCTCCCGTCGTGCAAAGATGGTCAGCAAAAGCCAGATGAGTGGCTTTTTCCCCTCCTGCGCTCGAAGAAGCGGGGGTTGACAATTCCGGGAGAGGGAAGGGAGCAGGCTGGATGGCTCCCCAGAGATGGTGGTTTTCTATGGGATCATGGCATAGTCCCGTTTTCGTTTGGGGATAATGTCCCGCGGCGCACTGGTGACACCGTTGGAGCCGATCCGAGGTCATCAGGGCGCCCTGGAGCAACCCGTATTTTCGGAGAGCCTTTTGGGCGAAGTGGGAACAGGTGGGCTGAAAGGCGCAGACTTGACCCTGTTGGGGGGAGAGAATCTTCTGGTAGAGGGAAAGACCTATCACCGCAGGCCAGATGAGTGGTGAGGGTGTCGGAAGTTCCTCCGCGGAGTTGGGGGAGACAATTTGGGAGAGGCTGTCAGATTCTGGGGCGCTGCTCCCCTCTGAGAGCCCTGTTTGAGAAAGGACAAGAAGGAGAACCAGCATTGAGAAGAGGCCCCAAAGGATTCTCCGGGGCCTCTCCTGTTTGATTGCGGATGACATGAATGTCCGGGAAAAAAGAAGTGGCGCCGCCTCGGTGCAGCCGAGGTGCCAGATGTTAGCGAATGTAGTTAGAAATTGAAGATGCAGCAGCCGCGAGACTCTCCCTCTCTGCGGGGGCTGGTGATGCCGAAGGTGAGGCTGATGCCCGAATGGGTATCCTGGTCACCCAGTTCGGCGAAGACTACGGTGTATCTTAAATCGACGACGAAGCGAAAGTCGTAGGTCCGGAAACCCATCAACCCGCCGCCAACGTTCAGGGCGAGACCGTTGTTTGTGATGCGCTCATCTTCGTCTTGTACCTGATCCTCACCCCATGGTAAAGCTGCCACCCAGTGAATTCCAAAACCCCCGCCCAGATACGGGGTGAAGTCTGACTTACCGGGAATGTAAAAGATGGAGAAATCGATGGGGACATCGTAGGCGCCATTGTCCTCATCGACCTGATAGCGCCATCCCACTATGGACTCCACCATGAAGGTGGGCGTTTCGTACCAGGTAACCCAGTCCAGACACAACAACTTATTCGCCTCACCCCACGAATCGCCACTAGGGAACAGGTAGCCTACCTTGCCTCCCACGGTGAAGAAATTTTTGCGCCTGCGGGGTTCTCGAGTCTCCACCTCTGTGATGGCCCCTATTTCTACCGTTTTCTCCGAAGGCTTCCCGGTGGCAATCCCTGTGGCGAGACGCTTGGTGACGGTGTCCAGGTCCTCCACGGTGCTTGAGGCCATGCGATCGCTAAATTCCACATTTCCGGAAACCACGTCCACCAACCGGAGCTCGACGATAATTTTCTCGCCCAACCGGCTCAGGCTCCCAACCACTGCTTTATCCACACCCAGCCGTTGGCCTATCTCCATGGCACATTGGGAATCGTAACAGTTGGGTGTCTCTCCCAGCAAGTTTTCCACCCGGCCTTCCTCCATGACTGAGAATTTCCCGGTAGCAGCAAGGTCATTGCGTAGAAGCTGAGAGGTGGTTAAAACGGTGGCCTCGTCGACGCCGATGGATTGGGCAGCGAATACGACCACCTTCAATTTCTGCTGACCTTGAGAGACCTGAGGGACAGCGATAAGAACACAGAGGAGGGAAAAGAATATCACGGCTGCATGGATTATTCTGTTTGAAGATTTCACGAGTGCCTCCTAAGCAAGTGATTACACTTCGTCCCCGCGTGATAAATGTGAGCTACAGATTAACTCATCAAAAGACCGTTGTCAAGCCTTTTTTTAACTTTTCCTTGCCTTTTCACCTCCCTCTCCGTAATTTAAAGCCATCTTGGTTTTTAAAAATGCGTAGGGAGGTGGCGTGTCGGCTTTCCACTCTCTTCTTCTGGGTCTATTGCAGGGTCTTACCGAGTTTTTGCCCATCAGCAGCTCGGGTCACTTGGTTTTGGCCGAACGCCTTCTGGGTCTCCGTGGAGATGACCTGACCTTCGTGATCTTCGTCCATTTTGGAACTCTTATGGCCACAGTGACCGCCTTCTGGACGCATATTCGGCGAATGGCTATCTCATGCGGGTTCTTTATGCTGAGGCGCGGTGTTCCAGGAGACCCTCATTTGAGGCTAGTGGTCCTTATCTTGATAGGATCTATCCCGGCGGCCATCATGGGTCTCCTCTTTCAGGAGGGAGTGGAGGAGGTTTTTTCCAGCACAATCTTCGTCTCTATCATGCTTCTGCTCACTGGCCTGATCCTCTGGCTAACCCGTTACGTTGCATCGGGGAAAAGGTTCGTGAGCATCCGGGAGTCCCTCCTGGTTGGCTGCGCCCAGGCACTGGCCATCCTGCCGGGCATCTCTCGGTCGGGTGCCACTATCGGCGCCGCGTTATTTCAGAAGGTGGAAAGAGGCAAGGCCGTGGAGTTCTCCTTTTTACTGGCCTTGCCGGCCATTTTGGGTGCCACCGCTCTCAAGACCGTCGATTTGTTGAAGTCGCCTCCCTCCACCGCAGCTCTAGTTTCTTTATGCCTGGGCACGCTAGCTGCCTATCTCTCTGGCTATGCGGCCATCAAGTTTCTTCTCCGAGTGGTGCGCAGGGGCAAGCTTAGCTATTTCGCTTTCTACTGCTGGACCGTGGGCTTATTGGCTCTGGTATTCGGCCTCTAGCTTCGGTTCGTTTCTTAGACCTATCGCTAATGCGGGAGGTTTAATTGCAGCCCAGTGAATTGGATATCGTTCAGGCCGATTTTCTGGTCATCGGCAGCGGGATTGCTGGCCTCTCCTTTGCACTGAAGGTCAGTCAACATGGGACGGTGGCGGTGATCACCAAGAAGGAGGAGGCCGAGTCAAATACCAACTATGCTCAGGGCGGCATCGCCTCGGTGGTATCAACCCAGGATACTTTTGAGCTGCACATAGAGGACACCATGAAGGGGGGGGCCGGACTGAGCCGTCGGGAGGCGGTGGAGTTGGTGGTGCGGGAGGGCCCAGAAAGAATCAGGGAGTTGATGAGCTGGGGGGTGCAGTTCAGCAGACGCAAGGCCGAGTCTGGCGAGGAGGTTTTGGATTTAGGAAGGGAGGGTGGGCACTCTCGCAACCGCATCGTTCATGCCGCTGACATGACGGGCAGAGAGATAGAGCGAGTTTTGTTAGAGCGAGCGAAAGAAAGTGAAAATGTTCGCATCTATGAGAACCATATCGCCGTTGACTTGATTACCGAACATCATCTCAGGGGCGAGGCGAGAACTCCGCGGGGTAAACTACATTGCTGGGGCGCATACGTGTTGGACATCGAGAGCCAAAAGGTCAAAAGGTTTCTCGCTAAAGTCACCCTCCTTGCGTCTGGCGGAGTTGGCCAGCTCTATTCACACACCACCAACCCTAAAATTGCCACCGGAGACGGCTTGGCCATGGCCTATAGAGCCGGGGCCGAGGTGGCTAATTTGGAGTTCATGCAGTTTCATCCCACCAGCCTTTACCATCCAGGTACGATGGCTTTCCTCATCTCAGAGGCCGTGCGAGGGGAAGGCGGGATATTAAGGCTGGCCGATGGTCGGGATTTCATGAAGAACTACCATCCCAAGGGGGACTTAGCGCCTCGAGATGTGGTCGCCAGGGCCATCGACCAGGAGCTGAAGAGGAGCGGTGAAGAGTGCGTATTTTTGGACGTGACCCACCTGGATGCTGACTTTACGAGGAAAAGATTTCCCCATATATACGGTCAATGCCTTTCCCTGGGGATCGACATCGCGAAATCCTGGATCCCTGTGGTGCCTGCGGCCCATTACATGTGCGGGGGTGTGGTGGTGAACCTAGAGGGACAGGCGGACATCCAGAGTTTGTATGCCTGCGGAGAAGTGGCCCACGCAGGCGTTCATGGTGCCAACAGATTGGCCAGCAATTCGCTTCTGGAAGCAGTGGTTTTCGCACATCGGGCTGTCCAGAAGGCCATTCAGGAGGTCGGTCCTACAGGCCAGTTCAGTTTTCCAGATATTCCACCCTGGAGTGAGGAGGGGACTTTCGACAGCGAAGAATGGGTGGTGATCTCTCACGATAGGGCCGAGATCCAGCTGTTGATGACGGATTATGTCGGCATCGTACGCTCCAATAAGAGATTACAGAGGGCCAAGCAGAGAATTCACATTATCCTTCAGGAAATAGACGAGTTCTATCGCCGGACGCTGGTCACCAGTGATCTCATAGAACTACGTAATTTGGCCACCGTGGCCGAACTGGTTATCAGATCAGCCCTGATGCGAAAAGAGAGCCGGGGGCTTCATTATACGATCGATTATCCCCAACGGGATGATCAAAATTGGCTCAAGGACACGGTCATTCGATCCAAAGGAGCCGGCCGTTGAGGAGGTTGCCTTGCTTCCCGCTTGCATGCGCAAGAGAGCCAATCTGCTTTTCGCGGAATTCTTGGGCTGAGCGGAATGTTTCATATATCTTGTGATGTCTAATGATAAAGGATTATTATTCCATGACGGTCCCACCTTGTCAAGAGTCCACAGAGGTCAAGAGGCAATATCCGACATGGAGGTGTCCCATGATGGAAAGAACAATCTTGCTTTTTTCCATATTGGTCTTCCTGTTGGCCCCAGTATTAACCGCGCAGCCGGCGCAGCCCAGGAAGCTGTTGGATTGTCCCACAGCTGGTTTGTTGCCGCGGGGAAGCTTCGACGTGGAGCTACGGATATTTCCCGGGGGAGGGGTTCTGGGAGGCATCTCCGTTGGCCTCACGGAACGATTGCTCCTGGGGGTTTCCTATGGAGGGGAAAATGTCATCAGCGAGGAGAACATCCAATGGTTTCCGCAAGCTGGCGTCTCAGTCACGTATCGGTTGATAGACGAGAGCCTCGCCCTTCCGGCCCTCGCAGCGGGATTCGATACTCAGGGATATGGAGCTTATGTAGAGGGCGATGACATAGATCGGTTTGCCATAAAATCCAAGGGTTTCTACTGGGTGGCCAGCAAGAACTACAAAGTTCTGGGTGCTGCCATGGGTTTGCATCTGGGAGCGAATTACAGCCTGGAAGATGAAGACGGCGACAATGACCCCAACGTTTTCTTAGGTGTCGACAAAGAGTTCAATCAGGAGTTGAGCCTCGTCGGGGAGTACGATTTTGCTTTCAATGACGATCGGAAGTTGTCCAATTTCGGTAAAGGCAATGGCTACCTGGGCCTTGGCGTGCGCTGGTCATTTGGAGAGCAGCTCACCCTGGAGCTCGATTTCATGAACCTGGTCAAAAATCGTCGGGGCATCAATTCTCCCGCCAGGCAGGTGAGAATTCTCTACCTAGAATATTTTTAAACGTCTACGAGTTATTCTCGTCGAATAGATGAAGGCGCGAAGTTATCTGATATCCAGTTTCTAATCCTATGGAGAGATTGAAAATGAGAAAAATGGCAAGCCACATCGTCCTTGGATTCCTCCTGCTGTTCATGTGCCTTTCCTGTCTGAGCTGTTATACGGTGCTAAAGCGGCCTGGGAGGGTTATGCCCGAGGAGGATGTCTATCTGGAAACGGACTACTCCGAAGAGTGGGTTTATCCAAGGCATTTTTGGCATGACCCCTACTATTACTGGTACTATCCGGAGGCATACGCCAGATGGCGTTACTATTACACCTATCCTTGGTGGTGGAACGATTACTGGTATTGGCATCCCAGCGATGGAGATGAGGGGCTGCCCATCGATACAGACAGATACATATGGGATCGCCAGAGGGGGCCAGATTGGTCTCAGCCGCCCGCAACCCCCAGCCCACCAACAGGCGCCAGTCAGCCTCGCCAAAAGCAGCAGCCCGAGGAGAAGCAGCAGCCGTCCGACTCCCCAACGCCTCAGAGGCGTAGAGCGCCCGATTGGCAGCAAAAGTCGAGTCGCCCTCAGATTCCTGAGCAGAGGCCTGAGGATAGAGAACAACGGGAAGAGGGAGAAGAAAAGGGCGATGAGGAGTGAACCGGCGGGCGAAAGATAAGAATGAACTGGCCGGCGCATTCCGCTATGTCAAAAAGCTGGGAAGGAGGCGTTATCATGAAACGCGCGCTGATACTCTTGGCTCTTTTGATGATCTCTCTGGGGTGTGCGAAGGTCAACTATATCGGGGTATCTTATCCGCCTACGCAACAGGTCGATCTCTATCTCTCGGAGTATGACGTCAGCACAGACTATAAGGTGATTGGTCGAATCGTCGCTACTGCCAGAGTGACCAGTGAACTATTTAGCGACCAGGAATTTCAGGAGAAGATTATGAAGAAGGCTCGGGAAAAGGGCGCTGATGGGGTGATTATCCTTGGATTTGATCATGTACTGGCTGTAACTCACGACCTCGACCCAAGAGGATGTGTAAACAGCGATGTCTCGGAGAGAAGACAAGTTGAAGCTCTGGCCATTAAATATGGATTGTGAACCTTGTCCTTCTTACTAACTTGAAAGAGGAAAAATTTGATGAGAAGCAATCAATACCGCATGAGAGAATCTGGCCCCAAAAATATGACCGGAGGCCTTGCACAGATATTCCGTTGGACAGGCTCTTTGAGCGTTATCATCGTCCTCCATGTCGTATGTTTAGGCCTAGTCAGTCGACCAGCATCTGCAGATGAGGCCATACAGCTCACGGATAATTTCGGCCTGGGCGCTCGAGCCATGGGCATGGGTGGTTCTGCCATCGCAGTATCCGAGGACATCTCAGCCCTCTATTGGAATCCCGCTGGGCTAGCTCAGGTGAGGAGAATCGAGTTCTCTGGAAGCCTCTCCCATCAGAGGTATACATCGAAGACGACGTATTTCCAAAACGCCTCCAAAGATAGGGAGAGCAACACGCGACTCAACGCCATCGGGATGGTCTTCCCTGTTCCTACTTACCGCGGCAGCCTGGTCTTTGCTTTGGGAGCGGGACGAGTCAAGAACTTCGATGCGTTTTTTATCCAGCGTGGATATTCTTCTCAGGATGAGTGGTGGGAAGAGGGCCAAGAGACGCAATCGGGAGGCCTGTTTTCGTGGTCATTGGGGGGTGCCATCGACGTCTCCCCGACGCTGTCCTTGGGAGCTTCGGTCAATCTCTGGGATGGCGATTACAACTACGACTGGGACGCCTTTTTCGCTGATACACGAGATATGTATGTAAACCCGCCTTCTGACTTTGACACCACCTATATTCACGACACCCAAGAGGCTGACTTCGATGGTTTGAATCTCAAGCTGGGTGGACTATTGAGGCTTAGTCGCTTCGTCAAAGCGGGACTGACAATCGCCTCTCCAGTGTCCTACGACATCTCAGGGGAAGTGGTGGAGAGGACAGTGGATGTCTACGACGACGGGTCTGTGGACCAGTACACAGATTCCTTCTATTATGAGAACGAGATCTCCACGCCCTGGGAGTTCGGCTTTGGGATGGCTTGGTCCGTGCCAACCCTTTTATTGGCCGCGGACCTTCGCTACGCGGACTGGAGCCAGATGAAGTTCAACGACCAGCCCTTGAACGATTATGACGAAACTCTATCTCTGAGCATCGGAGGTGAGTACATACTGCCGACAGCAGGTGTCAAGGTTCGGGCTGGCTTTTCTTCAGAACCGCTGGCTTTCGTGGCACGCAAGATCATAGAGGATCGGAAATATTACACCCTGGGTGCTGGCTTTCTGGTCGGTCAGGTGATGACACTGGATCTGGCCTGGGTACATGGGACCTGGAAAACTTCTCAGCCGTTTTTATCGCAGAAGGACGTTGTGGACCGAATATTCTTGTCCACGTCCTACCGCTTCTAAAATTTATAGTTCCCCCGTTTCCAGGGGATGAAAAAAACGCTGAAGGGACTCCTTCAGCGTATAAAAGGTGGTAACAAAGAGGTCATCTGATAGTCAGATGGCCTTTTTGTCTTTTGTGATACGTTTGATAACCAACCAGAGGATCGTGACAATGATGACGGTGTACAGATAGTATCGGCCCACCGTGTTTTTGCTACCCCCCTGGGTCCAGGCTAAAATGCCGGGAATGATGCCGATAATGATGGCGATAATCCATAGCATAATAGTGTTGCTTTTCTTCACCTTATCCCATCACCTCCTTTGGAGACTATGAAGCTTCCCCAATGTACACATAAAAGCAGCTCTTGTCAAATAAAAACTGAACGTCAGGGCCTTATCGAAGCATTCGATTTTTATTTGACTTGACTGGCTGAAGGCCATATATTGGAAATGACTATGAATTGTGATCCCGAGATGCGGAGAGGCACAAAATGGTTCTATTTAAAAATCTCGTTCTGGGTCAGTATATGCCAACTGGCTCAGCCATTCATCGGTTAGACCCCAGGACCAAGTTTTTAGCCATCGCGGCCATTATGATCCTCACCCTGGCTGTATCCAATATCTGGACCTATGTTTTTTTACTGGCATGGCTTTGGGGGATCATTCTGCTGGCCAAACTGCCCGTGGGCTGTGTCTTTCGCAATTTGCGCTCTTTTCTTTGGTTGTTTATCCTTACCTTTGGCATTCACCTTTTGTTCACCACGGGGCAACCCTTACCCCATATAGGAATTGGGACTATAGAGGGTTTTTGGCGTGGTTTGTTCTTCTGTATGCGAGTGGCCATTTTAATAGTCTCCGCCGCACTGTTGACCTTGACAACTTCTCCCCTGGAGTTGACCGATGCCTTGGAGAAGATTCTGTCTCCATTGAGATGGTTCGGCTTGTCCTCCCATGCGCTGGCCTTGATGTTAGTCATCGCCCTGAGGTTCATTCCCACCTTCATCGAGGAGGCCAATAATATCCAGAAAGCACAGCTGGCCAGGGGGGCGAATTTCGGTGGAAATTTGGCTAGGCGAGCCAGGAGCCTCATTCCCTTATTGGTGCCTCTTTTTCTGTCTGCTTTTCGGCGAGCCGATGAGTTGGCTGTGGCCATGGAGGCCAGGAACTATCAAACAGACGCGCCACGAACTCACTACCGAGAGCTGAGTTTTTCCGCAGCCGACTACCGATCCCTTGCTCTGGTGGTTCTGTTTGGATGTATGTGTCTTCTAGCGGGTAGGTGGTTGCCTAACCCCTCCGGAAGTTAAAGAACAACTCGCTTCTGAGACCCTAAAACCGCTATATCGACTTTGATGAGAAACATCAAGCTCACTTTGGAATACGATGGCACAGATTTTTATGGTTGGCAGGTGCAGCCTGAGGGGAGGACCGTTCAGGGAGTTTTAGAAAAAAGCCTGGGGGATCTTCTCCAGGAGTCGGTCAGAATTATCGGTGCGGGACGGACCGATGCCGGAGTGCACGCAAAAGGCCAAGTGGCCAATTTCGCCACCGAAAGCGAATTACTCCTTAATGAGATCTACCGGGGATTGAATGCGTTATTGCCCTCCGATGTGGTGGTTCGGTGTGCTGAGGAGGTTTCGGTGAAGTTTCACGCCCGGTACGATGCGACCAGTCGGAGATATCTCTATCGCATATCGTCTCAGCCAACGGCTCTGCGTCGGAATTTTGTCTGGACCATCCTCTCCGCCTTGGATCTGGGATTGATGCGGAAGGCCGCTCAGGCGCTGATGGGCACTCACGATTTTGCCAGCTTTTGTCTAGGATCGGAGGAGAGGCCCAATTATCGCTGTACCGTACAGCAGATCTCCTTGAAGAGTATAGAAGACGAAGCTCATTTCCAGATCGCGGCAGATCGATTTCTGCGGGCCATGGTGAGGATCATCGTGGGGCAACTTGTGGAGGTCGGCCGTGGTCGCCTGACCCTGGGGGAGTTCTTGGAATTTCTGCAAAAGGGAGGGAATCAACCGTCCGCCATGGCGGCCCCTCCGCAAGGTTTGTGCCTGATGGAGGTTCAATACCTACACAGCGCGAGACTCGCGAAAGGAGAGAGCAGATGAAGTTTTTCATCGACACTGCCAACGTGGAGGAGATACGCCAGGCCTCTGGACTGGGCATCTTGGACGGCGTGACCACCAATCCCACCTTGCTGGGAAAGGAGATCAAGAGGACCGGCAAAGATTACAGAGAAATTCTTCGTGAGATATGCCAAATGGTCAACGGGCCGGTAAGTGCTGAGGTGTTGAGTCTGGAGACTGATCAGATGGTGGCGGAAGCCAAGCAACTGGTTGGTATTGACCAGAACATCGTCGTCAAAATTCCTATGATAAAAGAGGGAATTTTAGCTGTCAAACGGTTGCAGCAGGAGGGAATACGAACCAACGTCACTTTGGTCTTCTCCTGCAACCAAGCTCTACTATCGGCAAAGGCTGGTGCAACATTTGTGAGTCCTTTTATCGGTCGGCTGGACGACGTCAGCCATGTGGGCATGGACTTGGTACAAGAGATCGTAACCGTATTTGAAAATTATGATTTTGACACTGAAGTTATCGTAGCCAGCATCCGACATCCCCTGCATGTGGTCGATGCGGCTTTGGCGGGAGCCGATATCGCCACTATACCTTTTGGCGTCATCGAGAAGCTCATGCGGCATCCACTGACCGATATAGGCATTGAGAGGTTTAGAGCTGACTGGGAAAAGGCCAAGGAGTCCTCTTCCTCTCCTGAAAAAACGAGGTCATGAACAAGGTGAAATCTCACAGAGAAGGCTCTGCTCTCTTGACAGGGCGAATTGCGGGAGCGCTGCTGGTCATCTTCCTGGGATTGGTGGCTGGCATCATCCTTCTTGGCAGGTTCACTGGGCCGCCGCCTTTAGCCCCCCCGCATGAGAGTCAGCCCGTTCTGGCCGCTGTTTCAGCGGAACATTTGGCAGCAACTGCGGCAGATGAAGTCTCAAATTCTAGGAAGAATGCCATCGTCCGGGCGGCCGAGGTGGTGAGCCCAGCTGTGGTGAGCATAAGCGTGACTCAGGTGCGCATCGTCACCAGGAGCCCTTTTGGATCGATGTTCAGGGATCCGCTGTTCGAGTACTTCTTCCCGGAGCTGTCCCGGAGATATCGTCAGGAGATCAAGAGCATGGGCTCCGGTTTTTTGATCAACGGCGATGGATACATATTGACCAACGAACACGTCGTCGAGAATGCATCCCAGATCATCGTAAATTTGGCCGATGGCCGGCAGTTCGAGGGCCAACTTCTAGGCTCTGATCCAGCCTTGGATCTAGCCCTGGTGAAGGTTGAGGGCCAGAATTTGCCTTCGGCTCCTCTGGGAGACTCCGACGATCTTATCATTGGAGAATGGGCCATCGCCATCGGCAATCCATTCGGGTATATTCTAAAAGATTCCCGACCCAGCGTCACTGTGGGAGTGATTAGTGCCATGGGGCGGGATTTTGATCCCCAGCGCGGCCGAGTCTATCGAAGCATGATTCAGACAGACGCCGCCATCAACCAGGGTAACAGCGGTGGACCGTTGGTGAACAGCGCTGGAGAAGTCATAGGCATTAACACTTTTATCTTTACCGAAAGCGGTGGATCTCTGGGCGTTGGCTTCGCTATTCCCATCAATACGGCCAAGCGGATGGTGGAGGAGATCGTCCAGTATGGGGAAGTGCGTTCTTTTTGGATCGGCATTCACATCCAGAACCTGAGTTCACTTATCGCCCAGAGCCTGGGCTATCCATCCACAGACGGCGTCATCGTGACACATCTGGATCCTGCTAGCCCTGCTCTGTCAAGCGGTCTTCGGGTAGGAGATATCATCACCGCCGTCAACGGAAAAAAAATTCGCAACGAAAGAGACCTGAAGGCGGAGTTTTATATAGCACATGTGGGAGATCGGATCCGGTTTACTATCTGGAGGGATGGACAGACCCAGACAGTGGCTTTCACTCTCAGAGAATCTCATGAGCAGGGCTGATTTGTCGACTTTTCGCTTCCCCCAAGCAACCCCAGAGCTCATGTGCGAGGGATGTCGTTATGGCCAAAGAGGGAGTCCCCTGGACCGTGGGCTTTTTTGCGGCTGCTCTCCTTTTTATGATGCTCTCTCGCAGGCTCTCCCTGGAGCCTCTGCGATATCTGGGATGGATATGTGGGCTGGTGGCTCTTCTGGTAGCTTACTTCTTCCGGGATCCGAGGAGGAAACCTCCAGAGGGAGAGGGTTTGGTAGTCTCGGCGGCAGATGGTAGAGTTGCAGAGATCGAACGAGGAGTTCGAGAAGAGATTTATCTTCAATCTAAAGCGGTTCGCGTTGGTCTGATTCTATCTCTTTGGGATGTGCACATAAATCGAGCTCCAGTATCGGGATTGGTGGAGCTACTTAAGTATGTTCCAGGGGGATTTTGGCCCGCCTTCACTCGGCGCGCGCGGAGGGAGAATGAGCACAATCTGCTGGGCATTCAGGGGTCTGAAGGCAAGGTGCTGGTCAAACAGGTAGCAGGATTATTGGCTCGGCGGATCGTTTGCCGAGTTCGCATGGGCGATGCCGTAACGAGAGGGCAGAAGTTTGGACTCATTCGGTTGGGATCTCGAGTAGAAGTATTCTTACCTGAAACTGTAGAGCTCAAAGTGAAGCGGGGAGATCGGTTGCTGGCTGGCGAGACTATTTTAGGGGTGTTCCGGTGACTATCAGAATTCTGGACATTTTGCCTGGCGTTTTCACCGTGGGGAACTTACTCTGTGGATTTCTTTCAGTGAGATACAGCCTTTCAGGAGAGCCGGTGCATGCTGCCTGGCTGATCATTTTGGCCAGTTTCTTCGACGCTCTGGATGGAAAGCTGGCCAAATTTGCCAAGTCCCTGTTGAAGTTCGGAGTTGAGTTCGATTCCCTGGCTGACCTGGTCTCCTTTGGCCTGGCGCCGGTGGTTTTGGTGGGACCCTTTTTGATGGGGTCTTTGGCCCCTTGGGCGCCAATTTTGGGCTTCCTCTTTCTTCTTTGCGGTGCCATACGACTGGCTAGATTTAACATCTACTTTAGCGGAGGTGAGAAGACGGGTTATCGAGGTCTGCCCATCACCATGGCTGGAGGAACCCTGGCCGCTTATGTGGTATTCTGTGACCATATGTGGGGCAGGGTTCGATTCCCGGAGTTTCTGCTCTTGCTCCTTATTCTCCTGTCGGTTTTAATGCTCAGCACGTTCCATTATGAGACTTATCCCAAACTCACTTGGAAAGGTCGTAGAAATAGACTTAGGCTTGTGCTCTTTGCTTTATGTGCGGTGTCCATCGCCATTGATCCTCCGGTGGTCTTTTTCCCCCTGGCCCTCATCTACGTCATGGTGGGGGGAGTAGGTGGCCTCTACCAGTTCGCCAAGGGTGTCGTTGTGGGTCAGTTTTCACCTAAGGACCATTGAGATTGGTATGAAGCAACTTTTTTATTGGCGAAACGTTGGAGGGAAGAATGAAACCAAAGAAGTCTGCAGGAGCTATTCTGGTTGTCCTCATTATTGGAGGTCTCATCGGAAGCGTTCTCGGCGAGGGAATCGGCTGGGTCCTTCCTGAAGGGGTAGTGAAAAGGTTTTTCCTAGAGGGCGTCCATAATAAAGGTTTTTTGTTGGAAGACGTGGATCTGTTTGTCTTTAGAATCACACTAGGACTGAGAATTACCTTGAACATAGCCAGCGTTCTGGGCATCGCTTTGGCGGCCTATATCTTAAGGTGGTATTGGCTCATATATTGAGGTAGTCCTAAGAGGCAGTTTGTAACGTCTTTTGTTCATATGTTGATGGTATGGTTATCCAGCGATCTATTGACATCTAGCGATTTCGGAAAACCTGCAGAGAAGTTACTTTTTTAAAGAACTTTGAGATAACTGCCTGTGATCCCGCAAAGGAAAGGGGGCGTACTGCTATGTTCGGATTATTCGGCGGATTAGGGCCCACGGAGATACTGGTCATCTTGCTGATCGTGCTGCTTCTTTTCGGTGCCAAGCGTATTCCCGAGGTGGCTCAGGGGTTGGGGAAGGGGCTTCGGGAGTTCAAAAAGGCGGCTAAAGATATTCAGAAGGACATCGATCAAGCGGCTGATGAGGATAAAAAACCAGAACAGTGAGGTTTGAATTGCCCCTTTGACTAGGTTTCTAAGATGGACAAAAGGGGAGATTCGTGCCTCTGCATGAGCTGACAATTCATCCGCTCTCGGACTTGCTGGCTGAGGGTAAGGTGACCTGGAGTAGATTCATTTGAATACCCTGAATCGGATCGAGGAGATGGAGGGGGTAGCGAAAGCATCCAACCCAGGGATGTGATATAATCATCCCGCCGACCTCGTTCACTTTGGCTTTTCGATTGGGAGAGAAACTCGATGACTACCCAGCCCCATATTTACTGGATATTTCTACAGTCTCCGCCAACCTGGCGGGCATCCCGGCCATCTCCTTTTCCCTTTCCAGATTGCCAAATCAGTTTTCAGTCGCGATCCAGATTATGAGTAAATCCTATAATAAAACCATTCTCTTTCAAGGAGCCCTTGGCTGAAGGAAGGTTCGTCTGGGAGAAGCCAAGGGAGTTGTCCGATAACCATTGGTCTCGACGCGCACGCCCTGCCTCTAATACAATCCAAGTTGTTATGCTCCTGCCGTGAGAGTTCGTTCGGCCGCTGAGTTCCCTGTCCTGCCTTGCGCCCTGATGAGCATGAGGCTCATCTGATTCACGAATATCGTATCCATGAATGCGACGCAGAGATTCTCACCTGCACCAAAAAATTGACCGATTACTATGAGGTGAGTGGAGTACGCTGCATATCCAAGAACGTGACCGGTTGATTGAGGGGAGAGATTTTGTCTTAGCCCAAAGGAAGCGGGAGGGAGGTCTATCAATTACATGTCCGCCTTTGGTCTTGCTGGATTATTGGTTCTTTTGTGAGGTAAGATAGTTAGCGCGAGGCAGATTAAAAGTATCCTCTCCAAAATGGTGGAGACGGGCAAAGGTGCTCAGGAGATGGTGTAGGAAGTGGGTTTGATGCTGAGCACATGCTCATTCGCTTCTTTGCTGAGAAAAGCATGAAGGTTAAAAATCTCAATTTCTTGCTCACCTACAAGTGTCCCTCTCAATGCAGACACTGCTGCTATTTTTGCAGGCTGGAGAGAGGCGGGATGATGACCGCCCAAGATGTGAAAAGGTATCTGGCAGAGTTGCGCGGTCACCCGTTAGAATCTGTTTGGATATACGGTGGCGAGCCTTTTCTGTATCCTGGCGTGCTTGCCGAAGTGATCAAGATTTCCAAACGGAAGGGCATTGCCCAGATCGGAGTTTTAACCAATGGCTATTGGGCCACCAGTCCTTCAGCCGGCTTGAGGAAACTGTCTCCGCTGAAGCAAGCCGGCCTTAACGCCATCATTATCAGTACCGATGGATTGCATGCCGAGGCAGTGTCCCCCGATTTGGCCATAAATGCCATACGGGCCGCCTTGAAAATGGGCTTTAAGAAGGTCATTGCCTCGGTGGCTTTTATACCGCCCAGAAAGCTGTCCAATCCCATAAATGATCGTTCCGAGGAGATCTGGGCGAAACTAAAAGGAAACCCCCACCTTTTGCTGGAAGAAAACCCAGTGGTTTTCATTGGAAGGGCGGCCCAGGAGCTCTCCGATTACTGTCAGCCTAAGAAACTCAAGGCTGCACAGAAGTGCAAGCCGCCCAGCTATATCGGCGGCAGTTTCGACGAGCCCCAGGGCCTGGAGATCGATCCTTATGGTTGGGTAATGATCTGCCCGGGATTCAGTTTGGGCAATGCGCAAAAGCAACCTTTAGCCAAGCTGGTTGAACAATATGGAAATTCCGGCAACACGCTTTGGAGTATATTTTGCAGCCACGGGCCGGCCGGTTTGCTCAATCTTGCCCAGGAAAAGGGGTATCATCAACGCGCTCTATACGCAAGTGACTGTCATCTTTGCTATGAGGTCAGGAAGTTCTTGCAGCCTTATTACCCAGAGTATCTGGCCCCGGCTGGTTGCTATAATGAGATTAGCCGGAAACGACAGAGAGTGAGATGACCTCCCTCCATCGCCGGTTGCGGAATTTATTCGAACAAGCCGTCTTGGATTATCAAATGCTTCAGAAGGGAGATCGTGTGTTGGTGGCCGTCTCGGGCGGGGCAGACTCTCTGACGATGCTCACTCTACTCAGTGGTCCAAAGATCGCGGTGACAGAGGACATCTCTTTGGTGTCTGTCTGCCTCGACTTGGGTTTTGATAAATCTGCTGGAAAAGGCTGGGGTAGGCTGGAGGAGCATTTTCAAAATATGGAATGCGAATATGTCATGGAGCGAAGCCAGATTGGGATCCGAGCACATAGCCAGGAGAATCAAAAAAACCCCTGCTTTCTGTGCGCACGATTGAGGAGAAAGCGACTCTTTGAGCTTGCCGAACGAACTGAATGCAATAAACTTGCTCTGGGACACCATAAGGATGATATCGTGGAAACTTTCTTTCTCAACGTGCTCTTCAGCGCTGAGGTCAGCACCATGGTACCCAACCAAGAGGTTTTCGCAGGAAAATATCGGATCATTCGTCCCTTAGCCTATATTGATGAGTTCTTGCTCAAGAGATTTGCAGAGGAATATCAACTGCCTGTGCTGCCCAATAGCTGTCCTACCCAAATTACCTCTCGCCGGGCGCTTGTCAAGAAACTGCTGGCGCAGTTGGAGAGGCAGCACAAGGGCATACGGGATAATATCTTCAGGGCTTTGGGCAATGTCAAGGCTGAATACATGTTGACCCCATCTTTGACAACGTGAAACCCGTCGTGTAAGACCGGACTTCTATGCTGGCCAAGCCGCATAGGGGCAGTATCGGAGAGGCCAGCGAATCGGGAAGAATGTGTTCCTCTTTGCAGAGACGCCCTTCGAGAATGTGACGGCCTTTTTACCACATGTTAGGGTATTTGCCCAGGGAATCAGCAGTTTGTGGTTAATAAGATTCCAAAAGCGATTGCCGGGACTGAGACTACATCGTTAGCGGAAAGAACGCCATTTTTGAGCCCTGAACTCATCGACAGGCCCCAGCGAAGGACACCAGAGATGCCGGGCCAATTTTCTATATAGGGGCTATGAAAACTTCACCTCGACAAAACTGGCTCAGGCTTGTTTTCGCCTTGGCCTTTACTATGCTCACGGGCTTGCTTTTGGGAGCCTTCACGCCTTTGTGCCAGGCTCAGCCTGTCGGACTCATCGAGGGAATCGTGCGAGATCAGGCGACGGAACGCCCCCTGATGGGCGTCAACGTGGTCGTCTTGGGCACCTCATGGGGAACGACAACCAGCCCGGAGGGCCATTTTCGAGTCTGGCTGCCCCCGGATCTCTACAAACTCCGATTCGAGATGATGGGATACCAAAGCCTGGTTTTGGGCCCCATCCGGCTGGATTCTGGAAGCCAGGTGACCGTAAGCGCGGAATTGGTGGAAAAAGTCATCCCCATGGATGAGGTTCTGGTGTTGGGGGAGAGGAGCGCATCGGTGGAGGATAAGCAGGTCAGCTCCCATTTTCTGGAGCGGCGACGGTGGGAGAGTCTCTCTGGCACGACCGAGGATGTGATGCGTTCCATCCAAACGCTGCCAGGTGTTGCCTCCCCTGCCGATTTTTTCGGCAGGGTCTACGTGCGTGGCGGGAGGGCCAGCGAAAATGTGGTGGTTTTGGACCGGGTGTTCATATACGAACCGTATCACTTAGGTGGCGCGCTGAGCATCTTCAATCCCGAGCTCATCGACTACGTGGAATTCTATTCCGGAGGGTACCCAGCAAAATACGGGCAAGCCACAGCGGCCATTCTGCAGGTGTTCAACAAAACGGGACTGGCTCAATCCTTTCAGGGCGAAGTGAGCCTGAGCGTGATCAGTGCTAATGCTGTGCTGCAGGGTAGATTGCCGGGCAATGGGGGGGCTTGGATTCTTTCCACCCGGAGATCTTATCACGACAAGCTGATGCAGGCAGTGGGTGCGTTCAAGAACTACGTATTCCCCCATTTCCACGATCTGCAGCTCAAGGTCACCTATCCCTTGAACAAGAAGCACGTCGTTACCTTCGATGCCCTCAGTTCTGGTGATGCCCTGAAGATCGAGCTGGAGAATGAAGATGGGCGGGCCGACGCCTTGGCCGATAGTGGGGACTTGGCCTGGGACAACCAGCTCACCCTGGCCAGCCTGGACTGGAAATGGCTCATCTCACCCAAGTCATATTCACATATGACCATCTCATATTCACAGCAGCCTTTTAACTCGGAGATCTCGGGATTAAGTCCCCAGTGGTTTGCAGGCAAGGTGCGAAATTTCGACGTGAATGCCGATCTGGCCGTGTTGTCCCTGGCAGGCCATGAGCTGGAAGCAGGTTGTTATGTCCGTGCAACTGATGCGAGGTTGGACGTCAACTTCAAACAGGACTATTTTCTGTTCACCGCGGAAAACAGCAACGTCGCTCTGGACACTACATTGCTACGATCCTCTGTGGATAAAATCTTTCGATATACGGGGCTGTATCTTCAGGATGAGTGGTCCGTGGTTCCTCCGACACTAAATGTGGGTTTCGGGTTTCGATACGAAACTCTAAACACCAGCCCCGCCAGACCCTTGAGCCCCAGATTTAATCTCACCTACAGGGTGACCGAGAACACCCTATTGAAGTTTTCCTGGGGGCACTACTACCAGTTCTCCAAAGATCCAGTGGAGACGGAGCCCCCTTTGGGTAACAATGACTTGAAGCCCAAAAGGGCTATTCACTATATCCTGGGTCTAGACCATCAGATCACCACGAATACTAAGGTTCGAGTGGAAGGCTATATCAAAGAGCTGTCGAAGTTATTCGTCTTCGGTCCGGCGCTGCGCTTCGGCAACTATGGTCAGGGCAGAGTGCAGGGCCTGGAGTTTTTTCTCGAACGTCGGACCTCAGGGCGTCTGAATGGCTGGGCCAGTTACTCCTATAGCGTGGCCAGAAGAAAGGATTTTCTGGGAACACCCGAGTACCATCCTCTACAGGATCAGAGGCACACCGCCTCTTTGGTATTGAACCATCGACCTAACAGGAAGTGGCGCTTTTCCGTCAGATGGATGGTCCATTCTGGGAGGCCTTACACTCCTTTGTTGGCATCGGAGGCCGTAGTGGACAGCGTCAGCGGTGAGGTTGAGGGGTATCGCCCCATTGAGGGTCCCAAAAACTCACGGCGTTTCCCGACCTATCAACGCCTGGATGTGCGTTGTGATCGGATTTTCCATTTTAATGGTTGGAACTTGGAGATGTACTTAGAGGTGCTCAATCTCTATAATCACAAGAACGTGTATGATTACAGCTACACAAAAGATTATTCGCGCAGGATTAGCACCTATCAATTTCCCTTGTTGCCCTCTCTGGGATTGAAGGTAAATTTTTAGCTGGATCTGAAAATAAAACTGGGGATTTGCGGTGAGAGGCTGCTATGTTCTCTTCATAACACTGAGCGACCCGAAGACGATCTCTGTGGGCCGAAGAAGCGCCGCGGAGTTCGCCGCCGGGGAGTATGCCTATGTGGGTTCTGCCCTTGGTGGGTTGGAGGCCCGCTTGTGTCGACATTGGCGAAAAGAGAAGCGCCTCCACTGGCATATCGACTATTTGCTGCGCGAAGCCTCCAGCGAAAAGGCTATTTTTGCCAGGACTTGCGAACACATCGAATGTCAGTTGGCTCGCTTCTTCTCAGAGCGCTTTTCCTTTATCCCTCGTTTCGGCGCCAGCGACTGTCAATGCTGTAGTCATCTCTTTTGGAGCCCCGACCAGGAAGATTTGGTGACAGCAACTAGGGCTGCCTTTCGTGCCTGTGGGGTGAAGCCGGAAATCCTAACTCATTCTGTGAAAAAAACGTTGACTTATGGTCGGAATTCGTATTAGTTTATATTTCGGAGACGGAGTAGTGTACAAGGTTTCGTTAGCCGAGAAAGGAGGGAGGAGTGAAAAAGGCCTCTGTGGATTTTTTAAAGGCTCTTCTTGAGGCTCCCAGCCCGTCCGGTTTTGAACAACCGGTTCAAGGGGTTTGGCGACGCCATATAAAACGATATGCTGACGAGGTCTACACCGATGTCCATGGCAATGCCATCGCTATCCTAAATTCTCAGGGAAAGCCCAGGGTGATGCTGGCTGGGCATTGTGACGAGGTGGGTTTCATGGTGAACTACATCAATGATGATGGCTTCATCTATTTTACGGCCATCGGCGGTGTGGACTCGGCCATTGTCTCTGCACGGCGGGTTCAGATTTTCACAGACAAGGGGATCGTGTACGGCGTCGTTGGACGAAAGGCCATCCATATGATGGACCAAGAAGAGAGAAAAAAGGTCCCGGAGATGCACAAGCTATGGATCGATATCGGGGCTAAAGATAAGAAAGAGGCCGCGAAGTTGGTTTCCATTGGAGATCCCATTGTTTTTGATTATGGATTTCAGGCATTGCGAAATGGCCTGGCTGTGGGCCGAGGCTTCGACGACCGTATCGGCAGCTTTGCCGTGGCCGAGACCCTGCGCATCTTGTCCAGCAAAAAGCCGAAGGCTGCTGTGTTCGCCGTCTCCACGGTCCAAGAGGAAATTGGCTTGCGGGGCGCGAAAACCAGCGCCTTCGGTATCGAGCCGGATGTGGGTATTGCTGTCGATGTAGGCAATGCCTCTGATCACCCCGATGCGGACAAACAAAAGGCTGGCGAGATGAGCTTGGGAAAGGGCCCAGTTATCGTCAGGGGAGCGAATATCAATCCCATCGTGGGAGCGGGCCTGGTAGCCTCTGCCCGGAAGAACAAGATTCCTTTTCAGATGCTGGGTTCCCCACGAGCCACGGGCACCGACGCCAACGTCATGCAGGTGACCCGCAGCGGGGTAGCCGCCGGTTTGGTCAGCGTCCCGAACCGTTATATGCACACCCCTGTGGAGATGATCTCCCTGGACGATCTGGATAATGCCTCCAAGCTCCTAGCTGCTTATATCATGACCCTCACCGTCAAAACTGACTTCACCCCTTAGGCGTTATTCAGGAAATTGGTCTTCCCACACGAGAAGGAAGGGTACTCGAATGAGGCGTGTCTGGCTATTCATTTTTTTGCTGGCGATGTTGGTGGCGGTCTTTACGCCTGGCGATTTTCTCCCCACCGTCACAGCCGAGGAAATTGCGTCACTGCCCGTCACGGGAGTGGCTATCCTGAGCAACCGAGATTACTTTCCGGCAGTTCATCAGATATTTCAAGATGCGGAGAGCTCTATTCGGGTGATGATGTTTTCGGCGCGATACTATGACGAGAAACCCCGATTTGCTTCTGAGGATCTGGAACATATACCAGGTACGCATTGGAGCAACACCAATGTCCTATTGGACGATCTGGTGGCTGCTAAAAAGCGCGGAGTCGAGGTAACCGTCATCTTGGATAACTCCACTTGGAACGAAAGCAACACAGAGCTCAATACGAAGTTTGGCAAACTGTTGGCCGAAAAAGGTGTCATGGTGTACCTAGACGACCCCGAGGTGACCACTCATACCAAATTAATCCTGGTGGACGATGACCTGACGGTAGTGGGCTCCACGAACTGGAGCTACTACGCCCTGGACACGAACAACGAGACGTCGGTCCTGATTCAGTCCCCAGAAATCAACCGGATGTATGGAGAATTCTATGCTGATGTCCTGGCCGACAGTGCACCTCTACAGTTGACCGAGGGAGAATAAGATCACCGTAGCCAGGCTCTATCACAAGGGGTGTGGCGGAATGGGGCGTATCACCCCGACGGGCTTGGGGCCATGGTCCTCTCTTGTCCTCGGCAGTTGAGGTAGGGGCCATGGCCATTTTTTGAGAAGTCTGGAGAGAGATATGGCCAGAGTGGCAGTGCTGAAGACCTCACCCGCTACTGTGGTGGAAGATTACGATCGGCTTTTGGAGTTGGCCCGGGCTAAGGATTTTCTGTCTCCCAAACGGCAAACTTGTCTGAAGATCAACATCTCCTGGCACCACTACTACCCAGCCTGTTCCACGACCCCATGGCAACTGGAAGGGGTCGTCAAGGCGCTCATAGCCGCGGGTCATGTGCCCCAAAACCTCTTTGCCACCCATAATAAAACGGTCGTGGTGGACGATCGAGTGGGGGAAAAGAACAACGGCCACTGGGCCGTGGAAGAGAAGTACCACCTGCCAACGATGCATCTCAACGATGCGGACACCGAATGGGTGCGCTATGAGCCGAAGGGTAAAATGTTGGTGCTGGATCAGGTTTATCCCCAGGGCATTTACATACCCAAGTTTCTGGTAGGCAAGGATGTGATTCAGTTGCCCACCATGAAAACCCATGTCTTCACCACCATCACCGGTGCTATGAAAAACGCTTTCGGGGGATTGCTGCACACTCATCGGCATTGGACACACAGCGTGATTCACGAGACCCTGGTGGATCTGCTGCTTATCTCCCGGGAAATTCATCCGGGGCTGTTTGCCGTGATGGACGGAAGCATCGCTGGAGATGGGCCGGGTCCAAGAGCCATGGTTCCACACATTAAAAATTATATTTTGGCCAGTGGCGATTGGGTGGCCCTGGATGCCGTGGCCGCCAAAATGATGGGCTTCGATCCGCTCTCCCTGTCCTTTATCCGGCTGGCCCATGAGAGGGGTCTGGGAGTGGGAGACCTGAGCCAGGTTGAGGTGGTGGGAGAAGACCTCTCGCGGATTAATTTTAATTTCCAGGGAAATCGGAATACCCTGGCCAGCCGCGGACAGAAACTCATTTATCATGGTTTTCTCCATCCCTTGGAGAAGTTTCTGTTACGAAGTCCCATCGTCGGTTGGTCTTATATCGCCTCTCGCCTCTACCATGATCTCTACTGGTACAATGTCGTTGGCAAGCGGCGTGTGAAAAAGGTTCTGGAAACCGAATGGGGCCATCTCCTCTCCAGCTATGTTCGGTCTTCGGGAATCCGCGAAACCAGTCCATGAGGAGGTTCGCCATGCCTGTCTGTCAGGTGACCGTCGTTCCCCTGGGAACTGGAACGCCCAGCCTCAGCGCTTATGTGGCCGATTGCCAAAGGGTCCTGGCCCGATATGCGGATCTTAGCTTTCAGCTAACCCCCATGGCCACCGTCATAGAGGGAGATCTCAACCGCATTTTGGAGGTTGTCAAGGAGATGCACGAGGTACCCTTTCGGAGGGGTGTCCATAGGGTCAGCACCACCTTGGTCATCGATGATCGGCGGGATAAACCATTGACCATGCAGGGTAAGGTAGACTCCGTTGAGGAGAAGTTGGCTGGCAAGGAATGAACACGGTCCTGACTCTGGTTATGTCCCGTCGCCATCTGGGGAGCCATTGATGATTTTGCGATGGATTTTCATCGACATCGGCGGTCCCATATTGGACGATGGACCTCTTTTTCGTTATTTGGCCGAGGCACTGCAACGTATCTTGCGTGAGCAGGGGCACCGGGTAACGGAAGAAAGCTTTCATAAGGCCATGCGTTTGGGTTGGCGCCAGGGAGCTCCTTCTACCCTCGATTTTATCGTGCGACATTTTACCCTGTCGGAGGAGGAATTTCGAGGGGCCAAAGAAGCTTATTGGCAGGTCTATCGGGATCTTTCTAATGAGGAGTATCGCTCTTTGCAGATCCTCAGGCCCGGGGTGCCACAAGCCTTGCGTGAGCTTTCCTCTCGATTTGAGTTGGCCACCCTGTCCAACAATATCGTCAGAGTGAAGGGGCTGCTGGAGGATTATGGCATTGCCGGTTTTTTTAGCGCTTCCGGTATCTCTGAGGAAGTGGGGTACTCAAAACCGGATTTACGCTTGTTCCAACATGTCCTTCGGCAAGCGGATTGTCGGCCGGAGGAAGCCATGATGGTGGGCGATCGATTGGACAACGACATCCTACCGGCGCAAAGCCTTGGGCTGATGACGGCACACGTGAAGCTGGAGCACAATTTCGGCGCTACCAGCTCAGCCCTTAATGGGATCGATCCTGATTACGAGGTGGACTCTTTGCAGGAGCTGGCCCAACTTTTAATGACAACGAGCTCTTCAGCCCGGACAGAGGGGTTTTTCGAGGAAGACGTTGGCCCTTCCTGGTCAGGAGGTGCTCGATGACTCAGTTACATGCTGCTAGATCGGGGAAGATCACGCCACAAATGCGCAAGGTAGCGCGCGACGAGGGGCTGAGCTCCGAAATCATTGCACAGGCAGTGGCTCGTGGCCAGATCGTGATCCCCCACAACATGGGGCGTAAACTGCCCCGCCCCATGGGCATTGGCAAGGGCCTACGGACTAAGGTGAATGCCAACCTAGGAACCTCCACTGACAGCGTTCAGTTGGAGCCGGAGCTGGAAAAGGTCCGGGTAGCCTTGGAGGCAGGGGCAGATACGGTGATGGATCTGAGCACCGGAGGCGATTTAGACCAAATTCGCTCGCAAATCTTGCGCATCTGCCCGGTGCCCCTGGGAACGGTACCCATCTATCAGGCGGTCATTGAGACCATAGCCGAAAAGGGTGCGCTGGTCAAAATGGCCGTTGAGAGAGTCTTTCAGGTGATCGAGAAACAAGCCCGTGATGGGGTGGACTTTATGACCGTTCATTGTGGAGTGACTCAGGAAACACTGTCTAGGCTGAAAGCACAGGGGCGCCTGACGGATATCGTCAGCCGCGGAGGGGCTTTTCTAACCACCTGGATGGTGGCCAACGATAGAGAAAACCCACTCTATGAGCACTTTGACCGGTTGTTGGATTTAGCCGCTGAGTATGATCTCACCTTAAGCCTGGGGGACGGTTTGCGGCCCGGATCTTTGGCCGATGCCACCGATCGAGCTCAAGTCCAGGAAACTATTCTATTGGGTGAGTTGACCGAGAGGGCATGGGACCGAGATGTTCAGGTGATGATCGAGGGACCCGGGCATGTGCCCATCGATCAGATCGAAGCCAACGTGCTGTTGGAGAAGAAACTCTGTCATGGAGCACCTTTTTATGTGCTGGGTCCCTTGGTGACGGATGTGGCCTCGGGTTATGATCACATTGCCTGTGCCATCGGTGGAGCTCTGGCTGCTAGTGTTGGAGCTGATTTCCTCTGCTATGTCACGCCGGGAGAGCACCTGCGTTTGCCCACATCTCAAGAGGTGAGAGAGGGAGTGATAGCTGCTCGGATCGCCGCGCACGCTGGAGATATCGCCAAGGGGGTTGTGGGCGCCCTGGAATGGGATCAGCAGATGTCCACAGCGAGAAAAAATCTGGACTGGGAAGGTCAGATTAAGTTGTCCATAGATCCTGAACATGCTCGGAGAGCACGGGAGGAAAGTCGACCGCACGCCGGGGATGTGTGCACCATGTGTGGCGACTATTGTGCGGTAAAGCTGGTTGAGAAAGCCCTTAAGACTCCTGGTCGAAAAAGAGAGAAGGCTGGGAATGGAGCCTGATAGGAGTTTGGAGGAGGCATCATGTTGAGGACTATGTGCAAATCCAAAATACGTGGGGCCGTGATAACCGCTACCATGCTGCACTATGAGGGCAGCATTGGCATCGATCGAAAGATCATGGCTGCCGCCGACATGTTGCCATGGGAGCGGGTTCAGGTGGTAAACCTCAGCAATGGAGCCCGCCTGGAAACTTATGTGATCGAGGAAAAAGCCGGATCAGGCATCATCAGCTTAAAAGGTCCAGCGGCCCGTCTGGGCCAGGTGGGGGATGAGGTCATCATCATCTCCTATGTGGCCGTGTGTGAAGAAGAAGCTCACAAGCTGCAGCCCAAGGTGGTTCGCTTAAAGGCTAAAAATAAATTGGAATAGAACAGGTTCTGGAGGTGGCTTCTTTCTGGGAGCCGATCCAGACAGAGGGCGAGAGTCAAAGTTATGTCCAAACTGTCCATCGTTACCTATCCCAATTCTGTATTGCTCAAAAAGTCCACCCCGGTGGATAAGGTTGACGCTCAGGTGGCCAAGCTCGTCCAAGATATGTTCAAACTCATGGTCTCTGCGCAAGGCATTGGCCTGGCCGCACCTCAAGTGGGTGTTCCCCGTCGCGTCATCATCTTCGACGTCGGAGATGGCCTTATGCCCCTAGTGAATCCGGTGATCGTCGAGCGTCATGGACGGACTCGGATGGAGGAAGGTTGTCTGAGCTGTCCAGGGATCGCCGTGGACGTTAACAGGAGTGAGAAGGTTCTTGTACGCGGCCTGAACTTAGATGGAAAAGAGGTCACCATCGAAGCGGAAGGGCTTAAAGCCCGTGTCCTGCAGCACGAGATCGATCATCTGGATGGTGTTCTCATATTGGACAAGCTGACCTGGATGGAGAAACTGATGGCCAAGCGTAAACTTCGCGGCCAGTGAATTCTGTCCTGAGGGAGGTTTTGGTGGGGGCATCCAGCGGGTCATATTCCTATTTCGAGCACAAGGCGGATATGGGCATCGCTGGTACAGGACCCACTCTGGAGGAGGCCTTCTCTCAGGCAGCCCGGGCCATGTTCGGTATCATGGTGGAGGTGGATCAGGTCCGGCCTCAAAAACAGGTATCCGTGGAATGTCAGGCAAATGATGTGGCGGAGCTCTTTGTGGAGTGGCTCAATGCCCTGCTCGCCGAGGCAGACATTCACCGGATGGCCTTGGCCCGTTTCCGGGTGGATTCGCTATCAGATTATCATCTGGTTGGCTGTGCCTGGGGGGAGCCATTGGACACTCAACGTCATCACCCTAAAATAGAGGTAAAAGCAGCCACCTACGCCATGCTGTTCGTCGGTTCCGAAAAAGGCCGGTATGTGGCTCGCTGTGTGGTGGACCTGTGAGTTCGAACTTTGGGATGTGTCAGATAGGAGCAGGATGAGTTGGAACTAAGAAAGTTGAAAAGGCAGAAAGAATACCAGTGGATCATTCCCCAGACAGGGGACATGATTGTGCCGGGTCAGATCTTCGCCAGCCAGCAGTTGATCGAGGAGATGGACGAGAAGGTCTACGAACAGGTGACCAACGTCGCCTGCTTGCCAGGCTTGCAGCGATTCTCTATAGCCATGCCCGATGCGCATTGGGGATATGGATTTCCCATCGGGGGGGTGGCCGCCTTTGACCCGCAGGAGGGAGGGGTCGTCTCCGTGGGCGGTGTGGGTTTCGACGTCAACTGCGGAGTGAGGACCCTCAAGACGGGCATGGTCTGGGAAGATATCAAGCCCCACTTGAGATCAATCATCGATACACTTTTCTCCATAGTCCCCGCCGGGGTGGGATCCAGAGGGGAGATTTCCCTGTCTAGTTCACAGATTCAGGAAGTCCTCACCAAGGGAGCCCAATGGGTGGTTTCCCGAGGATACGGGACCCACGAGGACCTCGATTTCACAGAGGATAGGGGAATGGTGTCCGGGGCGGACCCCTCAGCTGTGAGCGAGGTGGCCCTGAGGAGGGAGCGACGGCAGGTGGGAACATTAGGGTCTGGCAACCATTATCTAGAGATCCAGCGGGTAGATGAGATCTACAATCCGGAAGTAGCCCAGAAATTCGGGTTGGCTGTGGACGATGTGGTGGTGACCATCCACTGCGGATCCCGGGCCCTGGGTCATCAGGTCGGCACCGATTATCTCAAGTCTCTGGCTGCCGCATCACGGAAGTACGGAATACCCATCCGGGAGCGAGAACTGGTCTGTGCTCCCATCAATTCGCCGGAAGGAAGACAATACCTCTCGGCGGTCAATTGTGCTATCAACTATGCTTTTGCCAACCGCCAGGTGATCACACATCTGGTCAGGCTTGGTTTCGAGAAGGTGCTCCCCAAGGTCGAAATTCACATGCTCTATGATATTGGGCACAATACCTGCAAGGTTGAGCGCCACCAAATTGATGGCCAGTCCAAGGAGGTTTATGTCCACCGGAAAGGAGCCACCCGGGCTTTCGGGGCCTCCCGGGAGAATATACCCTCGGCCTATCGCGGCGTTGGCCAACCTGTCATCGTGGGAGGGACCATGGGCACAGCCTCTTACATACTGGTGGGCACTGAGTACGGTGAACAGGTGGCCTTCGCCTCGGTCTGTCATGGCGCCGGTCGCCGAATGAGCCGGAAAAAAGCCAAAAAGACCTGGCGTGGGGATCGTCTGGTTCGAGAATTGGAGGCCAAAGGAATTTACGTGCGGGGACATTCATTTGCCGGTCTGGCCGAGGAGGCCCCAGGCGCCTACAAGGATGTGTCGGAGGTCATCGAGGCCATTCACAATGCTGGATTGGCCAGCAAGGTGGCCCGCTTGCAGCCCATGGGCTGCATCAAGGGCTAACGATATCGTCCTGATTCTGGTGATGGGAGCTGTGGGAGCATGAAGGAAGCCATGTTCTTTCGTCGTCTGAAGGGTCAAGAGATCAGGTGTGATCTATGCGCCCACCACTGTGTCATCGAGGACGGCCAAGCGGGTATCTGCAAGGTGCGCGCCAACAAAGGGGGCACGCTCTATACTCTGGTTTACGGCAAAGCCGTCGCCACACATGTCGATCCCATCGAGAAGAAACCTTTATTTCACTTCCAGCCGGGTTCAATCACCTTTTCTCTGGCCACCGTAGGCTGCAATTTTCGCTGCGCCCATTGTCAGAATGCCGACATCTCCATTCTTCCCACACATCACGGGGATATTGTGGGCCAGGATGTGATGCCTGAGGAAATAGTCGCCGCCGCAGAGAAAAGCGGCTGTCAGAGCATCGCCTACACATACACTGAGCCCACCATCTTCTTCGAATATGCATATGACAGTGCCCGCCTAGCGTCGGAGAAAGGCATCGGGAATGTTTTCGTTACCAACGGCTTCATGACCGAAGAGGCTTTGCGGACCATACAGCCCCATTTGGACGCCGCCAATGTGGATTTGAAATCATTCTCCGACGATCACTATCGTCAGGTCTGTGGGGCTCGTTTGCAGCCCGTTTTAGATAGCCTTCAGCTGATGAAGAATCTGGGGATCTGGCTAGAGGTAACCACTCTGATCATCCCTACATTGAACGACTCGGAAAAGGAGCTGCGCCAAATTGCCGAATTCATTTTTAGCCTGGGTCCAGAAACTCCCTGGCACATCAGCCAATTTCACCCCACTTACCAGATGACTCATCTGCCCTTCACGCCCGTGGAGAGCCTTCGCCGGGGACGAGAGATTGGCCTGGAAGTCGGGCTGAGATATGTTTACACCGGAAATGTACCGGGAGATAAGGGTGAGAGCACTTTCTGTCATCACTGCGGCCAGAGACTCATTCACCGATATGGCTACTCAATCCTGGAGAATCGCCTGCGAAAGGCCCATTGTGACCGCTGCGGCGCGGAGATCGATGGCGTGGGCCTGTGAGGAGGAGCGGTTGAGCCTTCTCCGCACATCCGTTTTTTCCTCGAAAAAGCACAGAAATCCCTCTTCATGTAGAAATAGTTAAGAAATCCCTTGACAAGGCCTTGGGGAGCTTGCTATACTTATCCCAGCTTTTTATCGGGAAGCACTCGGTGAACTCTTCCGGATGCCTTGAAATGGGGTCAAGAAGAAAGGAGCATTAGATGGCCAAAGTGGGCAAATACGATCTCCCAGACGATCTTCACCACCACAAGGGGCATATGTGGGCCCGCCTGGAGGGTGACATTCTGGTTGTGGGGCTTAACGATTTCGCTCAGCAGTTAGCTGGAGAAGTATCTTTCGTGGAATTGCCAATGGAGGGGGATGAAGTCAAGCAGGATGAGGTTGTTGGGACCATCGAGACAGGCAAATGGGTACAAAAAGTTTGTGCTCCGGTGGCCGGTGCTATCACAGAGGTAAACACAGAGTTGGAAGATGAAGCCACCTTGATTAACACAGATCCTTACGGCGACGGTTGGATTTTCAAGATGACCATCTCTGATAAATCCGAGATTGGGCAGCTGATGCAGGGTGAAGCGGCTGTTGAGTGGCTGAAAAAGGAGATCGCCGAGCACGAGCCTAAGTGAGCCCCAAACCTTTTTGGAAGAGCTGAGGACATACGCTGGGAATCCAAACAGGATGCCCCCATGCTGTGTGAGGCTGAGTTTTTCTCCCTTTGGTCGTCCATAAATGGGAGAGGATTTCATGTACCTGTTCGATTTGGGACATCTACCAGGCCAGCAGTCCATGCTGATCTTTCATGCCCTGGCTCGAATGGATGTAGAGGCGCTGGTGGTGGTTTCCCCCGGGATGCCCCTGGTGAGCGTGGGCTACTTTCAAGACGCCCAGGCAGAGGTGGATCTGGAGTACTGTCACGAGGCGAGCCTCCCGGTCATGCGCCGGGAGATTGGCGGAGGTGCCACATATCTGGATGGCCACCAAATATTTTACCAGGTTATCTTAAAAAGAGACAATCCTCGTCTTCCTGGGAAAATATCAGAGATATATCAACGTTTTTCACAGCCGGCCGTCGAGACATACGGAGACTTCGGTATCGAGACTCATTTTCGGCCCGTGAACGATATCGTCACCGCTGATGGACGCAAGATCGCCGGCGAGGGTGGAGCGGACATCGGACCTTGTATGGTCTTCGTGGGCGGTATCCTCATGGACTTCGACTACAGAGCCATGAGCAAGGTTCTCAGAGTGCCAGATGAGAAGTTTCGGGATAAGGTCTTCAAGAGTATGGAGGAGAACTTGACAACCATGAGGCGAGAGCTGGGACAGGCGCCGCCCCGATATGATGTTAAATCTATCCTCATTGAGAAATTTCAAGATCTCCTTGGACCCTTGGAGCCAGCCCATATAAACCGGGAGATAGTGAAGAAAATGGGGCAGTTAGAGCGGCAATTCACCTCGCCAGAGTTTCTGTACAAAAAAACTCCCAAAGTGGTCCAAGGTGTAAAGATTCGCGAGGGTGTGGAGCTGCTGTATGGTCTGCACAAAGCGCCAGGAGGGTTAATCAGGACCGTTCAGGAGGTAGAGAACGAGCAGATTCAAGATCTGGGCATCTCAGGAGATTTCACGTTTTATCCCAAGCTGGAATTGGGGCATCTGGAGGTTGAATTAAAGGGCTCAGCCCGGCGCCCCAAGGATATACGTCCCAGAATAGAGGGATTCTACCAGCGTCGCCAGGTGCAGTCACCAGGCGTGGAGACCGAGGACCTGATGAAAGCCCTTGAGGTTTTCGAGGAATAGAGAGACAATCGGAAAATAATCTTAACAGCTTGAAGGAGGAAACATGGCAGAGTTCCCGCAAATCACAGACACCACCTTTGAGAAGGAGGTGCTCCAATCTGAGCTGCCTGTCTTGGTGGATTTTTGGGCTCCCTGGTGTGGCCCCTGTAAGATGGTGACTCCCATCTTGGAGGAGCTGGCTGGAGAATACGGAGGTCGTTTGAAGGTGGCCAAATTGAATGTGGATGATAATCCCGGCACGGCTGCTAAATATGGCATCTTTAGCATCCCCAGCATCTTGCTTTTCAAGGAGGGTCAGGTGGCCACACAGATCGTAGGAGCCGTGCCGAAGAAGCATTTCGTCGAGAAGCTGGATCCCTTGCTGTGAGACCGGGCTTATGGAGAAACACGACGTGATCATCGTGGGTGGTGGGCCGGCTGGATTGACAGCTGGCCTTTATGCTGCCAGGTCACGCATGGACATCTTACTTCTGGAGAAACTCACACCGGGGGGGCAGGTGCTGACCACTGCTATGGTCGAGAACTACCCGGGTTTTGAGGAAGCCATTTCCGGTTCCGACTTAGTGGCCAAGATGGAAAAGCAAGCACGTGGTTTCGGCCTGCAAGTGGAGATAAAAAGTGTAGAGAAGATCGCCCAGGAGGGGAGTCTGAAAAAGATGATCGCCGACGGAGAGGAGTATTTGTCCAAAGCGGTCATTGTAGCCACTGGAGTAGAACCCAAATTGTTGGGGATCCCTGGGGAAAAGGAGTTGAGGGGAAAGGGAGTATCCTATTGTGCGACATGTGATGGACCATTCTTCCGAGACAAGGAGGTAGTGGTGATCGGCGGCGGCGATTCGGCCGTGGAGGAGGCGATTTACCTCACGCGATTTGCCAAACGCGTACGTCTCATCCATCGTCGTGACCAGCTGCGCGCTGCAAAAATAGTTCAAGAACGCGCTTTCAGCAACGAAAAAGTTGAGGTGGTTTGGGATACAGTGGCGACACGTATCAATGGGGAGCAGTTCGTCCAGTCCGTGGATGTGAAAAATGTAAAGACCGGTCGAGAAGACAATGTGGAAACCTCCGGGATTTTTCTCTACGTGGGAGTGAAACCCAACAGTGACCTTTTCGACTTCAAGATTGACGCCGACCAGAGGGGATTTCTGCGCACCGATGAGAATATGCGCACTTCCGTGGAAGGAATCTACGCCGTCGGGGATGTCAGATCGAAGCAGCTCAGGCAGATTGTGACGGCCACTGGCGAGGGGGCCACAGCCGCTTTTGCGGTGCAGAAATACCTGGAAGATCTCACACCCTGAAGGCATCGCATTCCTCAGGGGCAGGGGATATCCTAGACCCTGTGAGTCTTGTTTTGGCAATCTTTAGTTGCTTAATGGCTGATAGAGAAAAGAGGTTTGTTGCTGATGTCATGCTGGGGCGCCTGGCCAAATGGCTGCGCCTCATCGGCTATGACACCCTTTATTATAAAAAAATCGAAGACAGCCAGCTGATACGGGTGGCCATGCGCGAGGGCAGGATCTTATTGACTCGCGATGCGCAGTTGGTGAAAAGAGGAGGATTTCAAAGCTTATTCATCGAAAGCGGCGAGCTGGAGATCCAGCTTGCCCAGGTTATAAGAGAAGCCAGGCTAAAACCCAGATTAAAAGCAAGCGTTCTGTGTCCTCTGTGTAACGGGGAGCTTCAAACAGTCAAGAAGGAGCAGGTCAGAGGGTTGGTGCCCACTTACGTATACGCCGCGCAGCGTGATTTTTCCCGTTGCCCCCGATGCGGTAAGATCTTCTGGAAGGGCAGCCATTGGCAAAAAATCGAGAGACGACTGAGAGATATGGGTTACCCCGCTTCTTGAGCCGAACCGTAACCCTCGCCTGAGGGGAGGTGAGAACGGTGAAATGGTCAACGGCAATGGCCGTGGCGATGTACATCGGATTAGTCAGCCTGGTACTGGGGGTCCTGACCAGGTTACACGTTATCTGGCCCATCCCCCCATGGAAACTTGCGGCGCCGGCCTTTCTGGATTTCTCCATGGCCTGTTTTCTGTTCGCCATTCTGGCAGGCCTTACCCACATCGTCCGAACAAAAGGGTGATGAGAAGGCCCTTCTCCCTGAGTCCATAAGAGATGAAAACGGGCAACGCTGGTAGCGCTGCCCGTTTTTCTATCATTCTGGAACGCTTAGTCTTAAAAAGCCGTCAAGGTGGCGTAGTCCACCGGAACAAGGGAGAATTGAAACATCTTGCGGGTATCTTGACGAACAGTTTTCCAATCAAAGGTATCACCTATGGTCCCGTATAGGGTGACGGCTTTTCCCTTCTTTTGAGCGATTTGCAGATTGAGCAAGGTGAATGAATCTGTGGTTATCAGCTTGATGAGCCCATCGCCCGCTTCCAGGTAAAAGCCATCGGCCTCCATTTTCAGAGCTCCTTTCAAAACCACGGGTTCTCCCTGAAGTTTCTCCCACCCCCTTTTGCGATCGTACTGAAAATTTTCAGTCTCCACCACTTGGTATTCGGCGAGCTCCTGGATCTCGGCGAATGAGGGGATGGAAAAGGATGCTCCCTCCATCGCTGCGTGTATAACCTGACCCTCCGCATTTTCCAGCTTGTCGACAGCGTAAAAATCGGACCGTGTGGAATCAATCAGATCTCCATAAACTCGAACGCCCGTCTTTAGCTTGTTTCCAATATCGGCGTCGGTTAGGATGTACACGATTGAGCCATCCATCTTCTCAAATGCGGCAATGCGAGATCTTGCCTCTAGAAAAGTTCCTAGTTCCAGGGGCTCCGCTCTGACAAAGAGTTTGCCCAGGTGCCCCCGGAGAACTACCAGGGCGACCACCGCCAAGGCCAGGAAGATCACCACCCCCACCAGAGTGCCGCTGCCGCCTCTTGTCCTTTCGAATGCACTCTCTGGGATTTCAAGGGGTTGAGATTTTCTGAATTTCTCCAGAGCTTGAGCCTTTTCCGGTGTTATCTCTGTGCCTGGTATCCTCACCTGATGTTCCTTGGGAATTTGAGGATGATAGGTGAATCCGCGCGCCTGGAAAGCGGCCTTCGTTTCCTCGAACAGATTGTGCCAGACACGAACAAAGATAGTTCTGCCCGTTTCGGTGGGGTGAACCTCGGCGAACCTTTCCTTCGCCTCTTTGTGGGAGTACTTGGCAAAAAGGTGATGATTATGTTTGACATCCAAATATTGACCCGCGGCGCGGGGAGAAGGCCTGTCGGGCCAATCTCCTCCAAATTTATCAGACAGCAATGAGCGAACCACAGCGATAACTTCAGATACTTTTTCGCCCGGCAAGGCTATCCAGAAATGGCCATCATGGGACCAATCCAGGGATACGTTTTGCTTGTCGTCATTCTCTCCCCCCCAAAAATCCACCCGATCTTGTTGGGTGTGCGCTTCTTTTGTCTCTTTTTCGTCCATTGTGTTTTTAACCCCCACCTGAGGTTTTTTCTGAAAGGCTTTGGAATTCCAGCATCGTCGGAGTGAACTTCATTCTACATCAAAAGTAGGAAATTGTCAAGAAATTTTTCTAAATCTCTTGACACACCTGGCAATTCGGTCTATAATGGAAAAGGTTTCACAGCAGCATGAAATCCTAGAACGAGAGAAAGACTTCTTAGCCTTGTCTGATGACTTACCCAGGATGCGAGGTCTTATAGGGTGACCAAACAGATTATCGATGGTCAATACGTGATATCGCGAAAGTTAGGCTCGGGAGCCACTGGCGTGGTGTATAAGGCTCACTTGATCGGAGATGAACATCCGGTGGCTTTAAAAATCTTGAGTGCTGGCTATGCTGATGATAAAGCTCAGAACCTGCGGGATGAGTTCCAGCTGCTCAGCCAACTCGACCACCCGCATATCGTCAAGATACAAAGTTTTGGACTGACCGCCAAGAAGCAACCCTATTTCGTCATGGAATATGTAGATGGACCTCCGCTGGACAAATCCGTTCTGGAGCAAATTTCTTCACAAGATTTTTTCTCCATTCTAGTGGACATATGCCTTGCTTTGGATTATATCCACGATTACGGGCTTGTCCACCAGGATGTGAAGCCCACAAATATTCTCCTCCAATCACGCCCCGAGGGCCCGCCAATGGCCAAACTTGGTGACTTTGGTCTGGCCACTACCAGGGTTGCCACAGGTGGAGTTCAATTGTCGGGTACTTTAGAATATTTTGCACCGGAGATGATTCGCGGAGGGGTCATCGACCGACGTGCAGATCTCTACTCCCTTGGCGTAACACTTTACGAAGTGCTGACTGGTCAGAATCCCTTTCGAGCCAAAGATCTTCATGAAGTTTTGCGCAATCATCTGGAAAAGATACCAACTCCTCCTCGGGAATACAACAAGAAAATTTCCAAGGTTCTCGAGAGTATAGTCCTTAAGCTTTTAGAAAAGGATCCCCTGGACCGATTTTCCACTGCCTCGGCCATCATCGGAACGCTGCGCCGAAAGGCCGGTTACAAGCTTTCCAACGATCAGGAACGAGCTGGAGTTATCCTGCCGCCGGGCCAATTCGTGGGCCGCGAGTCCGAGATGTCGCGCTTGAAAATGTGGCATAGGGAAGCGCTGACCGGAAAAGCTCGTCTCGTTTTCGTGGAGGGGGAATACGGTGTAGGCAAATCTCGGCTATTGAAAGAGTTTGCCATAAGCTGTCAGTTGAAGGGAACAGCGGTTTTTGGGGAAAATTGGAAGGGCGGGGAGATTTCAAATCTGAGTAGCTTCGCTGAGGGGCTGTCCGCAGCATGGGGTCCTTCGGAATGGAAAAGGGCTTCAAAATCAGATCAGGAGGAGATGCCCCTGTCTCCCCAGATATCTGGGGAGACAGGGGAAACAGAGTACCAAGTTTGGGAACAGATCTGTCGCCGGATCAGTCAGTTTTCGAAATCCCTTCTCTTCATCATCGAGGATCTTGAAACGAGCGATCCGGCTGTCTTGTCCTTTCTCAAGTACCTTTTGGATCGTCTTTCCTGGTATCCTGTTATGATCTGTGCAAGTTATCAGGCCTCTCTGGTCGATCCCGAGAGAAAATCGCTGCTGCAATCGCTTCACAGGAGAAAGAAAGAATCCTCCGTTCGCAGTTTAAAGCTCCGACCACTGTCAAAGGCGGCTATGGCGAAACTGGTTCTTGCTCGATTCAAATTGCTGGCTGGAGAGGAGAAGCTCATAGACTACCTTTCTCGACAATCAAGGGGCAATCCATGGTATTTGGAGGAATACATCGCCGCTATGCGGGCTCAAAAGGTCCTGGTACCCTCTCCTGAAGGTTGGGCTCTGGCCGATGACCGACTGTCGCAGATCAAGTTACCCCGGGCCGTTGAGGATATCAACGAGGCGGTCATCACAGGCATGAACAGTTCAGTCAAGAAGTTCTTATCCGTCGCCTCCGTCATCGGCGATCAATTTCGACTTGAGGAACTCAGATGGGTGTTGCCTTTTACAGAAAAAGAGTTTTATGTCTCACTAGGAAAAGCATTAAAGAGCGGTTACTTAGTCAGAGAACCGGCGGTCAGGGGTCAAGGGCACGTTTACACTTTCGCTAAAATGGGCCTGAGAGAGCGCCTCTGCCAGTCTGTTGCCCCCAAAACGCGAAAGGGAATTCATCGGAATGTAGCTGTTCACATGGAAAAGGAGTCCCCGCCTAACAGAGATCTCACGAAATTGGCCGACCATTTTCACCGGGCAGGGCAGTATTCCAAGTCTGCTTTATACTCTCTGAAAGCTGCCGCAAAAGCTAAAACCACAGCTCAGTTAGAGGAAGCGCATCGGCTCCTTCGGCAATCGCTGCAAGCCAGGGAGGCTATCGGTGAGACCGGCAAATTGATGCCCATCCTGGAAGCTTTAGGAGATTCCTGTTCGCTGAAGGGAACCTACAAAGAAGGCCTCCAGTACTATGACCGGGCTCTCAGTCAGTTGGCTCGACCTGGCTCCAAATCTTTTCTGGAGCTCCAGCGGAAAAAAGCGATCCTGTTTCGAAAACAAAGCCAGTTCGGCAAAGCTTTGAAAGTTCTTGATGAAGCTCTGGCTCAAGCAAGCGGCTTAGGTTTGAGCCTCTCTCGGGCGCGAATATTAGCCGAGATCGGATGGATCAAGAGGATGAAATCCGATTACGACGGCGCTCTAGCGGCCTTAACGGAGTCGCTGAAGCTTCTCCGCTGGGGGCGGGATCGCGCGGAAACGGCCCAAGTGACCAATAGGTTGGGTACTGTGTCCTGGACCTTAGGCCGATATCAAGAGGCACAGGCCTATTATGAAAGGGCTCTCAAGATATTCCAGGAGCTGGGGGAGCGGGACAGAATAGCGGCCCTTCTGGATAATTTGGGCTTGACTCACCTGAACCAAGGCCAAATTGAGCGGGCCATAGAGTATTTTCAGGAAAGCCATCATATCCGAAAGACGGCGGCCGATGTCCTGGGCGAGGCCAAGGTCTGCCATAATCTGGCTATGGCTTACGCCGAGAACGGTGAGTGGGATCAAGCCTTAGAATTTTATCTCCAGAGTTATAGGCTCAAGGTTCGCATAGGAGACCTCGAGGGGTTGGCACTGACCCTCAACAATATGGGCATTCTGCATATGCACCGGGGTATGTGGGATGAAGCGAAACGCCATCAGCAACAGGCTTTGAGGTTAAGAGAGCGGCTGAATAACAAGTATGGCCTATGTGGTTCTTATGACAACCTGGGCGATTTGGCCAGAATACGGGGAAACTGGAAATTGGCCCTGGGATATTATCAAAAATCACAGAGACTTAGGGAAGAGATTAAAGATGAGGCCGGAGGCTGTATTTCCCGTTTTAATTTGGGCCTTTTGGACATGGAGCGGGGCCAGCATCGAAAAGCTGAGCATGGTCTTTTGGCTAGTCGCGACTGCCTGCAGAGGATTGGAGATGAGGTGGGGGTCGTGCAGGTGGATTTGTCCTTGGCCGGGTTCTATCTTAGCCAAGGTCAATTGGATCGAGCCGAGGAGCTGGGAAATCGATCTCTGACTAAAGCTTCGGAGGCGGGAAATTTGTTTCTGAAGGCCAGGGCTGCTAGAACTGTGGCCGCTGTTGAGGCCCTTTCGGGAAAGGAGGCCCGCTCCAGCGAGCTCTTTGGGCAGAGCATCGAGATCCTCAAAAAGCTTCAAGCACGCTATGAATTGGCCAAGACATTTTTTATTCTGGGAGTCACCAAGCAGGGAAGAGGCCAGGTTCGGGAAGCCATCCGGTACTACAAGGAATCCTTAATGATTTTCCAGAAATTGGGGGTGAAACATTTTATGTCCAGAATAGAGAAACAACTGGAGAGTTTACAAAGCACTCTGGAACGCCATGAGAGTGCCGAGCTGTTCACCCTCTACACCATGAGCGAGATTCTCAACTCCATGCGCGATTTGGACCTTCTCTTAGAGAAAGTTCTAGATTTGGCCATTGAGATGTTACATGCCGAGAGAGGGGCGATCATTTTTTATGACCTGCCGGAAGATGATTTTCAAATCAAAACCGCCCGTAGCATGGAAAAGCAGACCTTATCGGATGCCCTGGAGATTAGTCGCAGCATTGTAAAGAGTGTAACTCAGAAGGGAAAACCGGTGGTCGTCGACAATGCATTGCAGGATGAGCAGTTCAGCAATTGGCAGAGCGTTACCATGTACAATATCATGTCTATTCTCTGCGTTCCCCTGAAGATAAAGGGCACGGTCATCGGCACCATTTATCTGGATAATCGGAGCGTTCCTGGCATCTTTTCCTCCAGAGACGTTTCCTTTTTGGAATCTTTCTCTAACCTGACAGCCATGGCTATTGAAAATGCCAAATTGTACACCGAGCTTCATGGCGAGAACGTATACCTGAAAAGTGAGTTGGATACTAGATACAAGTACGAGAACATCGTCGGAAACAGCCAGGTGATGCAGGACATCTTCAACGTTATCGAACGAGTGTCGCCGAGCAGGGCCAGCGTTCTGATCCTGGGTGAAAGCGGCACCGGCAAGGAACTCGTGGCCAGGCTGATACATTATTCCAGCCCACGAAATGAAAAGTCCTTTTTAAAGGTAAACTGCGCCGCTCTGACAGAGAGTTTGTTGGAAACGGAACTTTTCGGCATCGAGGAAAAGATCGCCACCGGGGTCAAGAGCCGTAAGGGCAAATTCGAATTAGCACATGGTGGTACCATCTTCCTGGACGAAATCGGCGACATGAGCCTCTCGACCCAGGCCAAGGTCCTTCGGGTTCTTCAGGAGCAAGAGTTCGAAAGAGTCGGGGGAAGCGAGACCATAAAGGTGGATGTGAGAATCATCTCCGCGACCAATCAGGATCTTCAGAAGTCCATTGCCGAAAAGAAATTCAGAAAGGATCTCTTTTACAGGCTGGATACTGTGACCATCAGCATTCCTCCTCTCCGAGAACGCAGGGAGGACATACCGTTTCTGGTTGACTTTTTTGTGAAGAAGTACTGCCTCGAGAATGAAAAAGAGGAGATCGTCGTGCCGGCCGAGGCCTTGGAAGCCTTCATGAAATACGATTGGCCCGGAAACGTCAGAGAGCTGGAGAATGTCGTTCAGCGTGGCGTGGTTATGGCCGAAGGCAAATTGTTCCCCATAGAATTTGTCCCAGCCGTCGTGGAAGGGGAAGGTCAGGAGTTAATCTTCAGTGTTCCGGCTAACCGGAGAACGCTGGATGACATTCTTGGATTTATCGAACGGGCAGCTGTAGAAAAGGCACTACGAGAACACGGCTTCGTTCAGGTGAGAGCTGCCAAGGCTCTGGGGCTCAGCGAGAGCGTCCTGCGGTACAAAATGCGGAAGTACGGAATTAAAAAATGATCACAGCCTAAATGTGATGTGCTGATGGTATGATTTTAAAAACTTAAGTGTTTCCCAACATCGCGGGGCATGTCGTTTCCCCGCGCTGTTATAGGTGTCGCCTATGCGTCATAGCGCTCGAACGTTGTTTGTCGTGCTGAATTTTCTAGGTTCACTGTTCATAGCCTTGGGCGTCATTTTGCTCTTTCCACTGGTTGTGGTGCTATTGGGCGGTGAAATTCACCGTGGTTTTCAAACCCTGTTCGCCTTTTTGTTGCCCAGTGGGCTGTCATTCTCCGTGGGCTTCTTATGCCGAGCACTCTTTCGTGGAAAGAATCCCAACAATCTTCAGGCAATCTTGATATGTAGCCTGGGCTGGATTGCATTTTCTGGCATCGGAGCTATTCCTTTTGTCATGGGCATCAACACCAGCTATTTAAACGCTTTTTTCGAGACAATGAGCGGATTCACGACGACGGGCATCACCATGTTTACGGGATTGGACCAGATGCCCAGAAGCATATTGTTCTGGAGAAGCTTCACGCAATGGCTTGGAGGGTTGGGTATTTTAACCTTTTTCCTGGCTGTGGCCTATCGTGGTGGGGGTGCCTACCGGCTCTTTGGGGCCGAGAGTCATAAAATCGAGGCGGGTCGCCCTGTGCCAGGATTAGCGCACACGTTGAAGATACTATGGGGTATCTACGCGGGATTCACTTCCCTCATCTTCTTGAGCTTAGTTTTAGTCGGAATGCCCGCTTTTGACGGTATTTGCCACTGCTTCACCGCTCTGTCTACCGGGGGTTTTTCTCCGCACGATGCCAGCATAGGATACTACCAACTTTCCGGCCATGCCCGTTTCATCTGGATCGAGTATATTCTCATTTTGGGCATGGTGATGGGAGGGACAAACTTTGTGATCCATTACCGTGTCTTGAAGAGAGATGGAAAAGCTTTATTTAACAACACGGAGATGAGATACTGGTGGGGCTTGATTCTCTTTTTTGTTATTGTGATCCTGGGAGAAAGGTTTATGAAGCTGGGGGTTTTTGGCGGATTGGCCCCGGGTTATCCAAATTTATGGAAGGAGATTGAACAGAATTTTCGCACAGTTCTTTTCCAGGTGGTTTCCATTATTACCACTACTGGTTTTGGGACTCGGGATATTGCCGGTTCCTTCTTTGGTCATGTGGCCCGCCAGCTTTTTCTCTTGATGATGGTCATCGGTGGCTGTGTGGGCTCCACTGGAGGTGGGATCAAGGTATTGCGAGTGAGCATATTGGTGAAGTTGATCCGCCGAGAAGTTTTCCGTCTGCGGACGCCTTCTGGATCGATATCCACCGTCCTCGTCGATGGGAAGCCCATCGAGGTGAACGAGGTGTATCGAGTGGGGGGATTGTTTTTCGCCTGGGTTGGCCTGCTCCTTTTTGGGGGCTGTATTACGGCATTGTTCTCGCACCATGATGGTTACAGCTCATTCTCAGGAATGTTCAGTGCCTTGGGCAATATCGGTCCCTGTTACATCCCCGTCTCGGAGATGGGCCAGCTTCATGCCGTGGTGAAAATTGTCTATATTTTTGGCATGCTGGCTGGGCGTCTGGAGATTCTGCCCGTGCTGTTGCTTTTTAGCCGCAAAGCGTGGCAATCCTAAGTCACAATAGGGAGCTGCAGATGTATATCATTATTGCTGGAGTGGGGGTCATCGGACAGCAGATCACGAAGATATTGGTGGAGAACAAGCACGACGTGGTCGCTGTGGATAAAAATCGCGAAATATGCGAAAGCATCTATGCGGAGACCGGGGCATTGACAATTCTGGGAAATGCTACGGACATTTATGTTTTAGAGCAGGCGGGGGCAAAGAAGGCCGACGCGGTCATATGCCTGATGCACCATGCCGCCGACAACATCGCGTGCGCTCTGTTGGCCAAAAGCCTGGGCGTTCCCCGAGTCATCTCCCGTCTTAGAAACCCAGCATACGAGGGGGCCTATCGATTGGCGGGGGTCACGGGCATCGTCAGAATGGCCGACCTTTTGGTCAATGAGCTGATGATGGAAATTGAGCAGCCTAAGATAAGAAAGGTGGTCACCCTGGGTAGCGGAAAGGCGGAGATTTACGCCGTTAAGATACCCCCAAAAGCAAAAAGCGTCGGCATGTCCATCAAGGAGATCGCCGAGAAGAAGAATTTTCCTGAGCAGTGCGTCTTCGTGGGCAATTACGATGAAGACAAGGGCAATTTTCAGATTCCCAGAGGAGGAAATGTCCTGCACGAGGGGGATATGGTGTTTTTAGTTTCCACAAGCCAATACATCAAACAGGCGGCCGATTTTCTAACCAGGATGAAGTAGCCTTGTGTCATCCTGAATTCCCTGGGATTTTGAGGAAGATATATGCAGATGGTACCATCTTCGCCCAACGAGATGAAATCATGAGAGAAAATGCGTTTGGATCGATAAAGAAAATGCTGGAGACAGCATCGGTTCCATTTAAAATGGTAAAACATGAGCCAACCTTTACCTCACAACAATCTGCTAAAGCCAGAGGTGAAGATATTTCCATCGGCGGCAAGGCGATTGTTATGAAGATCGGTGAATCTTTTAAGTTGTTCGTCTTGAGTGCTGCTTTAAGGGTGAACTCGGCCTCCATCAAAAAGCATTTCATGGAGAAGCGAATTCGATTCGCCACCAAAGAAGAACTGCATGAGCTCACGGGACTAGTCCCTGGTTGTGTGCCACCCTTTGGAGAACCGATTTTTCATCTTGAGCTTTACGTGGACAAATCCGTTCTCCAGAACGAAAAAATTGCCTTTAATGCGGGTTCATTGACGGATTCCATCATCATGCAAACAGAAGATTATTTAAAGATTGCGAGACCAACAGGAGTGTTTGATTTCTCTATTCCCGTGTAAAATTTGTGAGGCACGTCTTCACGCTTAGATTGAGGGTTGAGTACACGCGCCTGTGGGATTCAAAATGAACTTGCTACTTAGTCGCTATCTGGCGGGATTTCTTTTGGTCATTCTATTAAGTTGTTCAGGTTCGAGTAACTTGCCCAGCGAGGGTGAATTCAAGGAATGGCTGAAAATTGTCTATGAACGTGAGACCGCCTTGCAGGCAGATGAAATAAACATTTGCGCTTGGGAGAGACCTCCACAGGAGGTTCTCAAAAAGGCCCCTGAAGTCGATGGCTTGAAAGTTCAGGCCATGATATTGACGTATCCCGCGTTGGTTACGCCAGGGGAGAATGAGCTCGACCAGACCACAATCCACTATGTGTATTGTAACTATTATCGTATTTCCGACGAATGGTATCTGCACGCATCCAGTTGGGGAGGTGGTTTTTGGAAACAGGAGCCAGCAGAATGGAGCCACCTGGTTCAGGATTGCAGGGACAAAGCGGAGAGATTCAGAAGTTCAGGTGGAAAGGAGTTCTCGAGCAAAAAGCAATAGAAGTTATGCAGCGGACAAAATAGTCAGGCCGAAAACATAATGTTATTATTGTGTGGGCATAGCACATGCCATGCCTCCATATCCAGGGTCCTCTCGATCTTTCGGGAGGGCTTTTTTTGTATGTCGCAATTTAGCACGATAACCGAGGTTGAAGATCGGGGTCAATTGGCATATTTGACACACTCGGAACAGATTTTGCTGAATAACATAGTAGGAGCAATTTAATCGCAATTTCCAAAGGGTACAATAACATTCCACCATGTCAGATGATCACTTCATTATCATTCAAGATTAACGTTTTCAGAGGATAGAGGAAATTGAATAAACTGTGGCATTTTGCTTCGTTTCTCCAGATTTGCTTGGCTCTGTTGTTCATCTCCCTATCCCAGGGAAGCTACCTGCTGGTCAAAGATGTGCTCAGCAAGGGCGGAGGACAAGCCGAGTCGGGAAGCTATCTGTTGGACTTCGACACAGGCCAGGTGGCCGACGAGCAGAGCGTGGAACGGAGTGACGCCAGTGATGGCTGGTACTTCTACGATAAACTTGATTATAACATCTTCCAGGAACATTGCACCGGCATAGTGCCAGAGAGTGGAGTAGGATTTGTCGGTGATGAAAATCCTGGAGACGGCTCTCCCGACAATCCCTTTCAGGATATCGAGGAGGCCATCGCAGCCGTGCCTGACAGTGTGACGCTGATCTTCAAGACCGGTTTGGTAAAACCCTTCTCAGCAGACACGCTCGTCATCGATAGGCCTATGGTTCTCAAAGGGAAAACTGTCATTGGCGAGTGAGGGGAGTTCTGCAATCTAAGCTGGAAAATATAAGGGCCCTTCTGTGATATTTCGGGAGGGTCCTCTTATGTTCATCCGATCGCTGATGAAAATTGTCATTATGTTTCTAAGGATGAAGCACTCTGTCTAGCTCGACATCTAATTCCGAAAAAGGCTTGAATGCAATTTTTTGCGACGCGACAACTCGTTGCTAAGAAACATATTATTATTGTCCGGTTGGCATTTTGCACAGTTATTTCGTGAAATCCAGCGCTTGCTGAACTCATTGATTAATGTGAAGTTAAAAGAAATTTTTAGAACATTTTGCCTCTTCGGGGAAGATGTCTCGCAACTTTTAGGGGTAAGGAGGGCTAATTTCACGGGTGGTTTGCCTTACGGTTTAAAAAGTAGATCCTTAGTAATTCTCTTTTTTAAAAATAGGTTAGAGTGATGGCATGGGAATTTCTTTTAACTTTGGCATACTATTTGCCATCTCTTGCGGTAGCCCTAAATGCGAGTTCAAATGCATACGGAAGGAGGTAGTCGGCGATGTCTGGAGCGAATAGCTGGAAAGGAACCAGAAAGATTCTGGTGAACAGTTTGATGTTAGCGCTCGTTTTCATGGCGGCGATTCATTCTGCGATTATGGCAACAGGACCTATGGGTGATCCTGAGCCGGCACCGCCTGTTGGTACTCCATGGGGCGAAGAAGATCCTCCAACTTCTCCTGAGGACGAAGGACCGGAGCAGAGTGCTTCTTCCGTGATGTGTCATCCGGGATTGGTCTTTTAGAATTTGCCTATGCAAGGCGGAGCCGTTGCCATTTTCTGGGAAACTCCGCACCGTTAAGCGAACACATTGACGCGTTCAACTGGAGCTCCTGATGTACGGTATCTCCTTGAATGTAGCGTGTTCGAGATCCACGATGGTTGGGATGTATAGGCTGGCTGAAAGGGCCAGCCAGGCATTTGCTAATGTGTTGATCGTGGGCGAAAGCGGTGTGGGTAAAGAGCATCTCGCCCGACAAATTCACCGATTCAGAGATCCCGAGGAGAAAGGATTCAGGGTATATCGCTTTTACTCCTCACAGACGGACTTAAACGAAATACGTAAGCTTCTTTTCCGGGATCTTTACAGGTTGAACGATCAGGGACCAGTAACTCTGTTCCTGAAATCGGTAGAAAGAATCGGTGATAAAGCTCAGCTTCAGCTATTAGAGCTGTTAGAGGAAGAAAAGATTGCCGCACTGTTGGAGAGGACCCCGAGTATCCGTAAACCAAGATTGATATGCTCATCTGAGGGAAATGGTGAAAAGGAAAATGGGGGGCAGGGTATTCATCCGAGCCTTGCTTATAATTTAGATGTCATTCGCATAGAAATTCCCCCTCTGCGAGAGAGGACATCAGAAATCCTTCCCCTAGCTGATCTATTTCTCCAGGAGTTTAAGGTCAAGTATCGAAAAAAGCTCTCGGGGTTCTCTCCGGCTGTGCGCAACAGACTGGTCGATTATCCTTGGCCTGGTAATGTGAGGGAGCTGCGCAACGCCGTTGAGGGAGCGGTAATGTTAGCCAAGGACGATGTCATTCAAGAGGTATCTTTAAAATAATTTTAAGAATAGATTTCTTCGCATGGCGGAGGGAGAGAAAAAAGCAGTGCAGATGGCCGTCTTTCATTTTCTTGAGAATCAAGGAGTTATCCTAGACACTTCAAGATAAGTCTTGACAAAAAATGGTTAACGTCCTATATTCAGCCCCCAAGAGGAGGGATGCCGATATAGAGGACTCATAAGCCGGCGGCAGGTGTAATTAAGTGAGGACGTTATCGCCAGCTTTTGGGTTTCAAAATAGAAAGCCAATAAGGCTAAAAAAAAGACCGGCATCTGCAAGTCTTACCGAAGCGAAGCGGTATCGACCCGAGCGGAGCGTTTGCCTGGTAACTAAAAAATACCAGAGCTTTTGCTGAGAGGGGGGGTTGGTACTGATGCTGCTAAATATTATTATTTTCGTTGGCCAGCTTATTGAGCAAGTGGCCGCCAAAGGTGGTTGGTAAGAAGTGAAGAGATGTCGGTCTTTTTAAATCTCTTTCCAGAGACCATAGGCGTGAGTTAGAAGGAGGATTAATTATAGAATGAAGATCTCGCGACGGGCTTCTTCATTGCCACTTTTATCGTGGATATTTATTGTGCTGGTGGTGAGTGGTGCCATCATTATGCTTGGCTATCTGATTCGCGACTTGATTCGCGATGGGTGGACAATAAACTGGTGGGATCTCATCATATGGGCATTCTTGGTCATTATCGCCGAGAAATTTGTGATTAGCTTACCTCGCGGCGGAGCTTTTGTTACAGTAGGTGCAGCTGTAGATTTTGCGATCATCGTTTTGTTTGGTCCTGCCATTGCGGCACTATTCGGTTTGTTGGGAGCTCTAGTGAATTCTTGGCTCGCGCGGAAAGTACCCTTTTATAAGTTATTGTTTAATATGGGACAGTATGTTCTAACATTGGGTACTGCAGCTATAGTCTTTAGAGCCTTGGGGGGTGACATTTCGGATTCAGGGATCGGTTCTTCTATATTGCCTTTTTTGGTATGTGTACCTGTATATTTTTTCGTGAATAATGCTTTGATTTGCTTAATTATTGCATTTACAGAAAAAATTTCGCCAATAAGAGTGTGGCTTGTAAACTTTCGTTGGACAGTTGGACATGATCTGATTTTGGCTCCACTCGGACTAGTTGTTGCTTTATTATACAAAGTATCAATTTGGTCGATTTTTGTTTTTTTGGCGCCCTTAGCCTTAGCAAGATATGTATATAAATTGTATATGGACCTACGAGGTGCCTATTTTGACTCGATAGCTGCCTTAGCCTCAGCACTGGATGCCAGTGATCCATATACCAAAGGCCATTCCGATAGGGTCACTAAGTACGCTGTGCAGACTGCCAGGGCCATGAAATCGAGTGAGAGAGAAATAGAGACTATTGAATTTGCGGGTCGGCTGCATGACATTGGCAAAATCGGAATAGACAGAAGCATCTTGCGAAAGAGAAGCAAGCTCAATGATCGTGAGTGGTCTGAGATGCAGAAACACCCCGTGATGGGCTCGGAAATTGCTGGGAAATTGAAATTCATGAAAGAAGCCGAGGACTACGTTAATTACCATCACGAACGATATGATGGTAAAGGATACCCAAAGGGCCTCAAAGGAGAGGAAATCCCAGTTGGAGCGCGTATTCTTGGAGTCGTGGATGCTTTTGATGCTATGACATCGGACCGTCCATATCGACCGGCCCTCGCAATAGAGGAAGCTGTTAGGGAATTGGAAAGAGGTGCCGGGCAGCAGTTTGATCCAATTGTTGTCGATGTTTTTGTTAAACTAATACGTAACGGGGAATTGAAAGTCGAAGGTCACAAAGTTAAAGAACCGGAGCCCAAACCGCAACAGAATTCCAAACAAGAATTGGACCTAAAGCCAGTGAAACGAACTCCGCAATTTTCCAAATAGACATTTTAGAATCCGGCCTCGCTCTCAGCCTTGCATGATTGTAACTATAACAGAAGCATTGACCCAACCAACATATACCGTTGCTGCTCGCTAGCGATTTTGTAGTTCCTCGTGAAGAAATCTGCAATTATTCCTTTTTGATAAGCTATAACACGCTAAACGTAATCTGAGTCAGAATTATAATATGCAAAGGCGTTTCTCAGATCTTCCCAGGACTTGTCGACTCTATATTATTGGTATATGTATTTTGGCAGCAGTGTTTTTTATATATGCAATATTAAGATTTCAGTTTGCTAGCTATATACATATTACCTCTAGGGAGCTTTTATTTTGGGCATTTGCAGTAATTCTCTCAGAGTCTTTGGTAGTGTATCTGCCGTTAACTGGTTGTTTATCAATTGGTACCGCGATAGACATCCCAATTATCCTGATGTTTGGGCCAACCCTCGCGGCAGTTTATGGAATTCTAGGAGCGTTGTCCTCATCTCTGGTTATTAGAAAGGTCCCCTTTTATCGGCTCTTTTTTAATGTAGCCCTGTTTATCCTTACTATGGGAATTTCATCTTGGGTATATCAAGGCCTTGCCCAAGGAATAAACTTTGTGGAAGCCCCTCAACTAATCGCTGTCTTTCTTCTAACTATCCTTGTCTATTTTGGATTAAATAGTGGTCTTTTAAGTGTTGTGATCGCATTAAGTGAGGACCTATCACCTAGAACCGTCTGGATGAAAAATCACTCGTGGACTATAGGTTATTTATTTGTCTTGGCAGCCATCGGCTACCTAATGGTTATGGTCAATTATGCGCTCGGAAAGTGGGCAATCGTTGTGCTGCTCTTACCTGTTTTGCTAACGCGAAAGGTATATGGCCAATACATGGATTTAAAAAAAATGCAGGACCAGCTTATTCAATCAGAAAGGCTTGCCGCAGTGGGTCAGATGGCTGCTGGCATCTCGCACGAGATCGATAATCCCATCAGCGTGATCATGGGTTACAGCGATTATCTTCTTAAAAAAACGCCATCCAGTGATTCGAGAATAGAGGATATTAAAGTTATTAGAAAGGAAGCTGAGCGGTGCAAAGCGACTACTCGAGAATTTCTTGATTTCTCAAAACCAAAGGTGCAGGTCGAAACTATCAGTATCAATCTCGCAATTAGAAATGCCATTTCCCTCCTGCGGCATGAGCGAGCATCCCGGAGCATCAAAATTATCTTCGAAGAAGATCATACACTGCCAGACATTAAGGGAGATCTCAAAAAGCTGGAGCAGGTTTTTGTTAACATAATGCTTAATGCCTTTCAGGCCATGCCAACGGGAGGGAGCCTGAGAATTTCCACGAGTGTGGCAGAGAATCCTCACCGGCACGAGAAAGCATTTTTTTCAAGAATATGGAGTAACGAGAGTAAAGATGATGTTGTTAAGGTAGAGTTTGAGGATACGGGTTGTGGTATTACGAAAGAAAATCTGAAGCGGGTGTTCACACCATTTTTTACCACAAGATCTCAGGAGGGTGGTCGGGGATTGGGTCTTTTTGTTAGTCATCAGATTATTCAAGAGCATGGTGGCAGTTTTGAGATTAAAAGTGACTCAGGAAGAGGGACGTCAGTTGCCGTTACATTGCCGTTTAAACAGTAATTAGAAATAAGGAGTTATTGAGTATTGTGGACACTTTAGAAGGTAGAAATCTGCTGGTCGTTGATGATGAAGAAAACATGCGTCAACTCATTAACAAAGTTATGAGTGAACAAGGATATCGAGTAGATCTTCTTGAGAATGGTGAAAAGACAATTCAGCTGGTAGCTAAAGAGCCGAAAAGTTATGATATTGTCATGTTGGATATACGATTACCAGGTAAGGATGGAATTGAAGTTTTAAGGGAAATCCGGGAAATCAATCCAGAGATCGCGGTGATTATGATGACCGCCTATGAATCTTTAGAGACAGCAATTCAAGCGATTAGGGAAGGGGCATACGATTATTTAATAAAGCCAGTGGGAGTGGACGAGCTTATTATTTCTGTGGAAAGGGCTCTGGAGAGAAAGCTGCTTCGCTTAGAGAATAAATATCTGAGGAAAGAAATCGGGAATCGGTACTTCTTTACCAACATTATTGGCAAAAGCGATAAGATGCAAGAAGTTTATCGAACTATAGAAAGTGTCTTAAATAGTCCAGCACCGGTATTACTAGAAGGAGAAAGTGGTACCGGTAAAGAGTTAATTGCAAGGGCAATTCATTATAACGGCTGGAGAAAGGCGAAAAAGTTCGTCGCTGTAGACTGCGGAGCTCTTCCAGAAAACCTCATCGAGAGTGAGCTCTTCGGTCATAAAAAAGGAGCCTTTACCGGAGCGACGCGAGATAAAATAGGATTATTTGAGGAAGCGAATCATGGTGCCATTTTCCTAGATGAAATCTGCAATATCAATTCCAGCACACAGGCTAAGCTCTTACGAGTTTTGCAGGAAGGTGAGATAAAAAGAGTAGGTGAGGTTCGATACCGAAAAGTTGACGTGAGGATTATATCAGCGACAAATAAAAATCTGAAGGAAGAGGTTAAGAAAGGGAGATTTCGTGACGACCTCTACTATAGGTTGAACGTCATACATATTAAGCTTCCTCTTCTGCGTGAACGCAAGGAAGATATTCCACTTCTCGCCGACTATTTCCTAAGAACTTATAGCCAAAAAGTAGGGAAGCAGGTAGGAAGGATCGAAGATGACGTTATGGATCTTCTGATCAACTACTCATGGCCTGGCAATGTGCGTCAACTAGAAAACGAGATAAAAAAGATGGTCACTTTTGTGCGCTCAGGGACAAATGTAACTCTGGATTATGTGTCCGAGGAGATCCTAAATGTAAACCAAATGTTGAAGATTGGTCAAATGGAGGGAGGAAATTCTTTAAAACTTAAAGTAGCAAATTTAGAAAAACAGCTTATCCTTCAAGAGCTAAAGTCAAATAGATGGAATAAAAGTAAGACGGCAACGGCCCTGGGCTTAAGTCGGAAGGGATTGGATAAAAAGATTCTCAGATATGGTCTGGATCGGCGAATAAAGCAAGGAAAGAGAAAAAGCTAAAAATGGGTACTTCGTACTCATACTATTTGGATTCTGTACTGTTTCTTGAATTATGCAGCGACGCCAGAATTCCAATAGTCGATCACAAATTTGAATATGAAGTTCTCAATTTTGCTTTTGAGAATATGAGAATAAAAACATAGAATCTAAGAAGAACAAGCACAAAACAGCCCAGAAGAGGGCCATTTACGCTTTCCGTAGATGGCCCTCTTCTATTTTGGCACAGACATTGCGCATAGTCTTGATAGCACTCACGAGAATTGACCGTGTTCGCTAAACCGCTCACATTACACCAAAGAGAGGAGTTCTCATGGCTGAGCTTAAATTGCCCCGGCTGAATCGTGTCTATTTGGTGGGAAGATTGACTAAAGATCCCGAGGTTAAGCAAACCCAAACTGGCAAGTCGGTTCTTAATGCACGGATGGCTGTCAATCATCCCTATCGAGATGGAGAGGGAAATTGGCAGGAAGAGGTAACTTATATCGACGTGGTCGCCTGGCAAAGGCTAGCTGAGCTTTGTGGTGAATATCTTAGCAAAGGGAGTCCAGTGCTTGTAGAAGGTCGATTGCGGACTCGATCCTGGGAGACCAATAAAGGGGAGAGTCGGAGCGTCATCGAGATCAGAGCGGATCGCGTCCAATTTCTTGATAAAATCGGGACGAGTAAACAGGATATAGAGCTTGAAACTATTGAACAGGAGGGATAAAGCGGATAAAATGACATACTCAAGGGGGAGTTCCGGACACGCCATCGGTTTGGTGGAGCATCCCTTCGAATAGACGCTCCGCTCGGGCTCCACCAAACTCCCCCTCTGAATTGTCAAAGAAAAAGCAGGAATGATAGTTTTTTCCTAAAAGGCATCTAGAGTGTTCAGGCCATCAAAGCTTCAACCACCTGGATAAACCGGGTGGTTTTTTATTGGCCATCCATTTTTTACGGTTGCTATTTTTCTATTTTCAAAGTATACTTTGGCACCGTTATAGCGAAGTTCTTTGTTGCTGGTCATGCCTTTAAAACTCTCACTTGAGGAAGAGATTTTTATAGGAGCTCTCCATGAAGGAAATATCCGGTCTCATCTCAGAACTTCAACAGGCCATGATCAAAGGGGATCTGCCCCCCTGGCGGGCAGAGGCTGTCCTTTTGGAAAAGGGCATTGAGAGCCCCAACCATTTTTACCCCGCTGCTCTGGCTCGAAAAGCTTATATAGAAGAGCTTAGCGGACAAAAGTTTCATCACCTCCAGATCCTGGAGAAACCCTACATCCAGCCCTGGCAGTGCCCTAAAGACGACATTATCTATAACCTGGAAGCCCAGGAAACAGATCTCAACTGTACGGTCTGCGGTAAAGCTCTGAAAGCTTATGAAGGCCCTCGGGCCAGCTATGCGCCTGTTGTGGCTTGCTACGTGGCTGGGCTGGAGGACTACATCTCCTACAGCGGGCAGGTTACCGTGAAGGGAGATATAAACAAGGATTTTGTCAACCTCACCTCCATGGGTCCAGGACTGTCGGCTATCGGCCTAGCCAGGGGCTGCTTTCTGGTCAATCGCTGGGGTGGAGCAGAGGTTCAGTTAGAGCCCCTGGCCACAACAGCGCGCTGCGTGGGTTTTGTCTTCGCCGATGCCCAGGAGCTCCAAAGAGCCCAAGAGATTATCCGGGACAATCTGGACCGGATCAAGGCCGTGGTGAACGAGGGTGTGGCCAAGGTGGGAGCCCAGGTAAGCCAGGTCATATTTGATACCGATAGCTTTGGCCCAGATCATTTCCTGTACGTCTGCTTTTACGCCAATTTGCCCGAGTACAGGGGTCATGGGGAGATGAGCTGGTCTGTGGGCGCGGCCCGGGAGATGACGGATTCCATCCTCGCAGAGGCGGGAGTGAATTTCAACCTCAGCGGCATCGCCCAGGGGTATGACGGGGATTACAAGCCCAGTCCTTCTAACAGGCGTGGTCGACGAGTCAGCGCTCAGGTGCGCATTCCAGTCAAGACCATGGAGGATTTTTTGAAAAAGCCGGTGGATCGGTTTTTGGCCTTCATCGAGATGGATCGTCGGGGCGTGCAGAAGTTGGGCTGGTTTGGCTACACCGGTATGGGAGCGGAGATCATATCCGGATTGTATAAAGCCACTCGCGTGAATCCGCGCATGCCCATCAACGCCTGCCTTCAGCGCATCTACTCTTTTTTGCAGGGAAGCGACCTGGTGTACGGCGTGGAGCTGCCCATCGTCGAAGCTGGAGTGTGGTCTTCCATCGAAGGAGGGATTCCCCCCACGGGACGGGAAGTGATGCGTATCATGGGCATCACTAATACCCGGGAGTTCTGCGCCAATCTGGCCGCGCAGGTGATGGCTGGGGAGTTTAATCTGGCTTGTGAGGTTGTGAGGGGGAAGCTTTATACAAAGGGAGTGAGCCGACTGTATTGAAGTACAGGACTGCCGAAATGATCAATTCCCTGAGAGTCTGAGAATACTCCGTGTTTCGCGTTAAGACTTTTGCTGGGCCCCAACCACCTCATCGAGGTGGTTTTTCTTATCTCTCCATTTTCTGGTTGCTATTTTTTCGAATTTTGGGTATACTTACCTGAAAATAGACAAAGATTTAGGTGGTAGGAGGCCATGGATCATCTCAAAATTTTAAAAAGTTTAGCCATTCCCGCCGAGAGCAAGATCGTCCTCTTGGTGCTGGATGGCGTGGGTGGGCTTCCCGACAAAACCAGCGGGAGAACGGAGCTGGAGACGGCCAGTACTCCTAATTTGGATGAACTGGCCAAAAAATCATCCTGCGGGCTCATGGATCCCATCAGCATGGGTCTCACCCCAGGTAGCGGGCCTTCGCATCTGGCCCTTTTTGGCTACGATCCACTCAAGTACCAGGTCGGGCGTGGAGTGCTGGAGGCCTTTGGGATCGGATTTGAGTTGGGCCCCTCGGACGTAGCCGCCCGGATAAACTTCGCCACTATCGACGATGAAGGTCTGATTACCGACCGAAGAGCGGGCAGGATCTCTACAGAGGAAAACGAAAGGTTGTGCACTCTGCTAAAAGACATCCGCATGCCCGCTTTGGAGATCTTCCTGAGGCCCGTCAAGGAACATAGAGCTGTTGTGGTCTTCCGCGGTCAGAACCTATCAGGGGCTTTGACCGATACCGACCCACAACAGCTTGGAGTTCCTCCCAAGGAGGTTCAGCCTTTGACCCCAGAGGGCCATGGGACGGCCAAGATCGTGGAGGAATTTATCGCCGAGGCTAAAAGACGTCTGGCAGTGGAACATCCCGCCAACATGATTTTAATGAGGGGCTTCGATCGATACGAGCCACCACCCTCACTGCAGGAGCTGTATCTTCTCAAATCGGCGGCCATTGCTATGTATCCCATGTACAAGGGGGTGGCTAAGCTGGTGGGCATGGAGGTCATTGGGGAGGCGACGAGCATCGCAGAAGAATTCGCTGTTTTGACTGAACGCTTCTCTGACTACGACTTTTTTTTCCTGCACGTCAAGCAAACGGACAGCGCGGGAGAGGACGGGGATTTTCGCAGAAAGGTGGCCGTCATAGAGGAGGTGGACGGACTGCTGCCTCAATTAACAGCTCTTAAGCCGGACGTCATCGTGGTTACCTGTGATCACTCCACTCCGGCGGTTCTTCGCTCACACAGCTGGCATGCAGCGCCCGTGTTGCTGTATTCCAAATATTGCCGGCCAGATGGCATAGAGACATTTACAGAACGAGAATGTGCCAAGGGTTGTCTAGGCCGATTTCCGACCAGGAATCTGATGGCTCTGGCTCTTGCTAATGCGCTCAGGCTGACGAAATATGGTGCCTAGGAGGATACATGCATTGCGCCGGCACACTTTGCTTCTCTGTGTGATATCCGGTCTCCTGCTTGCCCTGTCATTTCCCCGCTATCATCTGGGATTTCTGGGCTTTTTTTGCCTCGTGCCGTTCTTGTTTACCTTCGCTCAACGACAGTCTGAGCCTTCCTTTGGCCGTGGCCTCGTTATGGGGCTAACCCTCTATGGTGGTACCTTTTTTTGGATTGCCTGGGTGACCTTTCCAGGTGCACTGGGGGCCATCGGTTTATTGTCTCTTTATCTTGGCCTCTTCGCTGTGATATTTCAATTCGTCCTAAAGCGATGGGGCCGTGTTGCTCTTTGGGCCTTCCCTTTTTTCTGGACGGCCATGGAGTATTTGCGTTCCTTGGGTCAGCTTGGCTTTCCTTGGACCTCCATTTGTTATTCACAGACGGAATATCTGCCCATGATTCAGTTCGCCAGCCTTACCGGAGCCTATGGAGTTTCTTTTTGGCTGGTGGTGATAAATACCATCGTTTTTGGGGCCATGTGTAGATGGCGCCAGAGGAAATGCCTGCTTCTTCTTTTGATTCCTTTGATAGTGGTTCCCTACCTTTACGGGAAACGAGTGATCCCTCAGAGTCCTTTGCCTGGGGACCTCAAGGTGGCCCTCATCCAGCCGAACATGGAACCCGATGTCAAATGGGACAGCCGATTTATCGATCAGAATTTTGAGGCTCTCATAGATCTCACTCGCCAGGCCAGTGAGGAGCACCCGGATCTTGTCATCTGGCCGGAGACAGCCACACCATGCTATCTGATGAAACAGAAGGAGTATTATCAGAAAGTTCGAGACCTGGTGGACGAGTTGGGGATTCCTCTGCTGACTGGCTCTCCGGACTACGCCTATCAGGGCGATGAGGAGTACCAATATTTCAATTCGGCCTTTTATATCGTCCCCGGTACACCTGATATACAGCAGTATTCGAAAATGCAATTAGTACCCTTTAGTGAGAAAATCCCCTACGATGAGAAGATTTCCCTGTTGCGGAGGATTGACTTCGGCGAGGCCGATTTCACTCCGGGTCGTCATTATACTCTCTTTCAGCATCCTCACGGCAACTTTGCTGTTCTTATTTGCTTTGAGTCCATCTTTCCCCAACTGGCCAGAGAGTTCTATTTAAGAGGGGCGGACTTTTTGGTGGTCATCACCAATGATGGATGGTTTGGCAAAACTCCTGCACCGTATCAGCATGCTCAGATTGCTATCTTTCGAGCCATTGAGAATCGCATTAGCATCGCACGTTGTGCTAATACCGGAGTTTCCATGCTCATCGACCCCTTTGGGCGGACCAGCAACAGAACGCCCATCTTCGTTAAAGAGAGCGTTGTTGTCGATTTGCCTCTTTGGGAAGGGGGAACATTCTACACTCGACGAGGAGAATGGTTGAGCTGGGTATGTATGGTCGTGGCCGGGTTGTTTGTGGTAGGCGCCCCCTTTCGGGGGAGAAGAGCATAGGTGGAGACACTCAAGGAGTTCAGTTGATGTCGGTGATGAGGACAAGCTTAGAAAACAGATCTCGGACAGTGCGTTTTCACTTGCGCTGGACTTTAGCTGTTATAACGATTCTCTTTGGATCGATAGTCCCCATAGCTTGGTCCAGGGTGGGGGATTGGACCACCTACACCAACACGAATTTCATCCAAGATCTCCATTTTCTGGGCGATGATCTTTGGTGTGCCACCTCAGGAGGTCTCCTCCAGCTTTGTTTGGCCGATGAGTCCATTCGACAATATACCAATGTTCATGGCCTGGGCTACATAGACGTCTCGTCGCTAAGCGTTGATCGCCAAGGAATACTGTGGTTGGGTACCAATGGAGGGGGGCTGTCGACCTATGATCCTTTCAGCGGTCGCTGGAGGACTTATACCGAGTTTGATGGCGTTGCCGGTAAGGTGGTCAGCGCCGTCTTGGCTAGTGGAGATAGAATTTGGGTGGGCACAGAAGAGGGCATAAGCCTCTTCGTCTGGAACGAGACCGAAGGCGACTATTTCTGGAAGGAGAATTATCTCGCCGAAAAGGGCGTGCCGGTCAAAAATGTTCGGGCCTTTGTGGATTGGGAAGACCAGATATGGGTTGGCATGGATGGGGGAGTGGCCAGAGCACGCTATCGTCATCCCGACTTCGTGCCCAACCTGCAGGACTCCGCCAGCTGGACGAACTATAATGAATCGCATGGGCTAGCCCATAATCGGGTCAATTGTTTTTCCTTAGTAGGTTCTACCATCGTGGCGGGAACCGATGGGGGCGTCAGCGCCTTCCCGGAGAGCACTTGGGTCTCCTGGAGTCTGGGACTGCCGCCCAGCACGGCTGTATACGATCTGCTGGTCAGCGGTTCTAAAATGTGGGCGGGCACCGGCGCTGGCCTATACATGTACGATAGTATATGGGTGCCTCCTCCGGAGTGGATTCCCCTCCTGGAGGGCGAGGCCATCACCGCCCTGGCCGAGGATAGCTCAGGAGTTATGTGGGTGGGGACCGAGGGGGGTGGGGTGATAGCAGCACACGGACAAGATTGGGTCCCATATATCGCCCAGGGGCCGGCACATAACAATATCTCCCGTGTGACCCTGGATGATGAGGAATGCGTGTGGATTACTACCAGGCCTCCGAGTTACCCGAGGTATAGGGCCGAACCCTGTCGTCTGGCCAATGACCATTGGACCACTTTCGACGAGTCTGGTGGCTTTGAAAAAGGAGAATTCATGCCGGCTTTGTTCGTCGACCGTTTGGGACGTAAGTGGTTTGGTTCTTGGGGCTTTGGCGTTGGCGTTCTGGACGATGGGGGAACTCTGACCAAAGAGGACGATATCTGGCTCCACCTGGACGAGGAGAACAGCGGCCTTAAGGGGATACCTCAGAATACCCGATATGTGGTTGTGACCGATATCGCCCAGGATCAACGAGGCAACTACTGGTTTTTGAATTATTTGGGGATCGAGTCCGGTTTGGTGGTCTGCGATTCCACCCTCTCGAATTGGACCGCTTATTCTGTCAGGGATGGCTTGGTTTTCACCGAGGTTCAGTCGTTGGCCATCGATGGGCAGGGCATTAAGTGGGTGGGTGCTCGGCAAGAGGGAATGTCCCGTTTTGACGACGCAGGCACGCCCTTCGATAAACTGGACGATGATCCCTTCTCAGCGTGGCTGACATACAGCGAGAGTGAACCATATCCCCATACCATCGTCACCGACAACGTCACCTCCATCTGTGTAGACAAAACTGGGATAGTGTGGATCGGGACGGCTGCCGGGATTATGCGACTAAGCGGCCTATCATTCTACAGTGTCAGTGGCTTGCTCAATGAGTCTGTGAATGTGATTGCTGTTGATGCTCGCAACAATAAATGGGTGGGCACCGAGGGGGGAGTGAGTCTTCTGAATGCCGCTGGGGATGAATGGACTCACTTTACCTCTACCAACAGCCAACTGGTGTCGGATAATGTGCTGGATATCGCCATCAACGAACGAACCGGTGAAGTATGGCTTGCCACGGATTTGGGTTTGAGCCGATATGAGTCGGGGATCGCCGCTCCCGTTTCCTCAATGGAGGACGTCGCGGTTTTCCCCAATCCCTTTTTCCCAGAGGTAGGGAATGGTTTGGTGACGTTTGGGGGGCTGGCAGATGGCTCAACGGTTTTTATATTCAACCTCACAGGGGATTTGATCAGGGAGATACCAATGCCCCAAAACAATCTGAATCAGGCGGTTTGGGATGGTAAAAATGCTCGGGGAAACGAGGTGGCCAGTGGTATCTATATCTTCTTGGCACGAAACGAGCAGGGCCTGTCGAAGGTAGGCAAAGTCGCAGTGGTTCGTTGAGCATGAGAGGGCTTTGATGTGTATGGAAGTTGAGGTCTACGGGCCTGATTTTCGCCCACAGTGGGAGAAGTTCGTGCGAGCCGCCGAGAACGGGACCATCTTCCATCGACAGCAATTTCTAGAGTATCATCCCCCCGATCGTTTCACATCGCGACACCTGATTTTTCGGCGGAAAAACCGGATATTCGCCATTCTGCCCGGGGCTGTTCGGGAGGTAAAAGGCACCAAAACTTATATCTCCCACCCTGGAGCCTCATACGGAGGCTTTGTAGTCCGCCCTCGGTTGGGAGTCCGGGAGTCCTATCTCGTGGTAGAGTCCTTCGTCAATTACCTGCACGAAAAGCATTTTGGACGCGCAGAGCTGACGCCCCCTCCTCTTTTCTACAGCGCCAATCCCAACAATTATATCGAATTCGCCCTGCTGAAACATGGATTTGGGTATATTAAACGAGAGCTCACCAGCGTGGTTCCGTTACCCGGCCCTGGTATCGAGGTGCTTTCCTCCTTTAAGAGTGAGGCCAGGACAGCCACGCGAAGGGCTCAGAAGTTGGGCGTCAGCATCAAGGAATCGAACGACTACGAGGATTTCTACCAAATCCTACGCAGGAACCTGAGGATGAGGCACAACGTGAGTCCAACTCACACGTTGGAGGAACTCATGCGCCTAAAGGCACACCTGCCCCATGAGATACAGCTCTTCTCTGCTTATCTCTCAGGAGAGCAAATTGCTGGGGTGGTGCTGTTTCTCTGCAATCCTCGTGTGATCTTGGCCTTTTATATCAGCCATCGAGAGGAGTTTCAAAAGTATCGGAGCGTGAACCTGCTGTTCCACGAAATCATGAATTGGGGACGACAGCGCGGATTCCAATATCTGGATTTCGGAACCTTTACTCTGAATATGGACCCGAACTGGGGGTTGGGCAAGTTTAAAGAGACATTTGGGGCCAAAGGTCTTTTCCGGGACACCTTTTATCGAGATCTGTCAGGCTGAGAGGCGCCATGGGAACCTTTGAGGATCTCAGAAGGCTCACGAAGCACTCGCTTATATACGGCGTGGGCCACATCCTAAGCCGTGGGATTAGCTTCCTACTTTTGCCCTTATATACAAATGTCTTATCCCCGGCCGAGTATGGAATCGTGGCCCTTGTTTTTACCTTCATAGCATTCATGAATATCCTTTTTCTCTACGGTTTAGATAGCGCTTTTCTGCGCTTTTATGCTTTGGAAAAGGGCCCTAATGAGAAGAAAAAAATTCTTGCCACGACCATGTCCATGACCGCTTTGACATCTGTGAGCCTTTTCTTATTGTTATTTCTATCCTGCGAGCCTCTGTCACGCCTGATTCTTGGTCGGCCGGGAACGGATTCTCTCCTGAAAATGGCCAGCGGAATTATTTTCTTCGACACGCTCTCTACCTTTCCGTATCTGCTCTTGAGGTTGGAGGAAAAGTCTACCAAGTTCATTTCGTACCGTCTCGTAAATGTCCTTCTCACTTTGGGTTTAAATATTTTCTTGGTAGCCTACTTGAAGAAGGGCGTGTACGGTGTATTTCTCAGCAATCTCATCGCTTCAGCCTTCATCTTAGCGATCCTTTTGCCCATCATCTGGCAGAGGGTTGCACCGGCTTGGTCTGGGTTCCTTGTGAAAGAGCTTCTCAAATTCGGGCTGCCCTTCATTCCAGCAGGCCTGGCCTCTATGAGCATGGAGCTCATCGACCGGTACATGCTTAGGCACATGAAGGATTTGGAGGTGGTTGGTGTTTACAACGCCGGTTATAAACTGGGTTTGTTCATGTTGTTGGTGGTGATGGCTTTCAAGTTTGCTTGGCAGCCTTTTTTTTTGGGTTTGGGTGGGGAGGAAACCCGGGCCAAGAAAAACTTCGCCGCCGTTCTGACATACTTTCTATTGGTCACTAGCTTTCTCCTTCTGATGGTTTCCTTTTTCGTTGACGATCTGGTTCGGCTGGGCTTTTTTGGGGTGACTATCTTCGGCCCTGAATTTTGGTCGGGTACTCAGGTGGTCCCGGTTATCTTAATGGCTCACGTTATGATGGGACTTTACCTGATCTTTCTGCCCGGCATTTATTTGAGAAAGAAGACCAAATTCATCCCGCTGTTCACCGGAGTGGGAGCAGTGGTCAACATACTGGGTAACTTCCTCTTGATCCCTCGATGGGGAATGCAGGGGGCAGCCTGGGCCACATTCCTGGGTTATTTCGCCATGGCCTTTGCCCTCTACGTGACTGTTCAAAGATTCTATCCCGTTCGCTATCAGTTCGGACGCGCCGCCAAGGTAATTTTCATCTCCACTCTAGTATTCGTGACTTGGAGATGGTTGGCTCGCTCTATTTCTGTGAGAATCTTGTTGCTTGTCGTAGGTTACCCCTTGGGTCTTGTCCTCACGGGATTTTTCAGCCGAGCTGAATGGCAAGGTCTGCGGAACACCCTTGGTTTGCGAAGAGACGGTTAAGGCCATGGTGAGCGAAAAGGTCTGCCTGGTCACCTGGGGACACGATCCTTTAGACGACCGAATCTTTTTCAAAGAGGCTCTGTCTCTGGGAAAGGTCTATCCCCGGGTGACCATTCTAGCCACTGGGCCCAGGAAGATTCAGCACGTCGGAGAGATCAAAGTAGTTTCAGTGGGACGGAGTCGCCTTTTTCCTTGGACCATGTGGAGATTATGCATGGCGGCCAGGGGGGAACGAGCCCATTTTTACCATCTGCACGAACCACAGCTTCTTCCTCTGGCGCTCTTTTTTAGGCTTCTTTATCGCGTCAAGATCATCTACGACGTCCATGAACATCTTCCAGAGATGATCAGGGATTTTTCCACCCGACCACGGAAGGTAGCGGCACTCCTGGCGGCGATTTTTTCCCAGGTTGATATCTCGCTGGCCCGATGTGCCGATGCCGTGTTGGTAACCACCGGTCTTTTGGAATCCCGGTACGCCCGGATAGACAGCCGTGTGGTGGCCATTTATAACTATCCCCGGACAGACCTGTTTGACGGAACACACAAGCCTCCTGAGGCCTTAAGGCGAAGATACGCATCGAGCCGAATTGTCCTGTATCACGGACAGATAGGGAGAATGCGCAATATTCCCCTGCTGATCGAAGCCGTCAAGGTGGTGGCCCAGCGGATTAAGGATCTCAAACTGCTCCTCATGGGCCCAGTGTATGGAAATTCGTACCGGGCTCAACTTCTCAAGCTGATGCGGGACAAGCATGTTCATGAGCTTGTGGAGCTTCTGGATCCCGTTCCCCATCAGCAGGTTCCGGATTACATCGCCCTCAGCCAGGTCGGTTTGGTCGTTCTTCCCCCCCTGTCGGTATTCACAAAGAACATCCCCATAAAACTCCTCGAATACATGGCCTGTGCAGTTCCAGTGGTGGGCGGGAGGTTACCACCCATCGAGAGGTTCGTTCGGGCGGCCAATTGTGGCATTCTAGTGGATCCCACAGATTCAAAGGAGATCGCAGAGGCCATTGTGCGCCTTCTGGAACATCCCCAGGAAGCGAAAGCCATGGGCCTGAGAGGCCAGAGAGCCGTCCAGGTTGAATATAACTGGTCTCGAATGGAGAGCCGCTTATTGGCGGTATATCGGGAGTTGAAAGAAGATTCATGTTGAAAATCCTATATCTGGCGCCAGAACACTTCACAGGAGCTTTGGGCCTCTTCGTCGAGGCTCATCGTCAAATGGGGCACGAGAGCCGGTTGGTTACCTTATTCCGCTCCAGAGGTCGATATCGTGAAGATGTGTGCCTAAACCTTCCTCTAGTGGGACATCGTCCAGGGCTCATGCCCCTGCGCCAATTGGCCTATCGAACGCACGGAAAACAGGGGATCTACACCCCACGGAAAGGTTATCCGCCCACCTGGAAGCCGGCCAACCTCGCTGAGAAACTTTTTTTTAAAGCCCGGGATGCCCTCTGGGCGCCGAGAATATACCGGGCTATTGCGGCTCATCAGCTCTTGAATTTTGACATCTATCACCTAGAGGGGGGTCTAGGTTTCTTCCGCGATGGACGAGTCGTCAAACGCCT
>SMTZ1_10000085_pt1 | contig 67980 bp, 56 predicted proteins | sample DeeMarSWOR136_30_FD_25667 | JGI IMG/M metagenome (IMG submission 25667) | reverse complement strand
GAATCATTTATCTGGAGAAAAAAGGACGCGACTTTTCATCTGCGGGTCTTTCACTTCGTTTCAGACCACGCAGTATTCCCAGTCGCAACTATAATAAATTTTTTTTTTATTTAATAACGTTGACTATAGAAAGTATATTCAGTTTCAGTGTTCAGTTTTCAGCGTTCAGTTTTCAGTGTTCAGTTCTAATAAAACACTATTTTGTATAGACACGCAGACTGACATATACAACAACAGCCTCCATACACAAACATATCCAATAAAACACAACATCAACGTATTTGTTTATTTGTTGATAATGGACAACAACAAAAGATACTATGTATCAGGTACGGTAATGTGAATCAGGGGAAAAAGACAGAAAATTCTTATGTTGAATTATGTTGTCTATGGATCATTTTTCTGAATCCTCACACAATACACGATAAATATCACACACAATTCCCACACATTTAATTCACATTCAACTAACATTTTACAACCAAAGAACATATATTAAGCATAAAAAAATCAATTCAAATCAAGGATATCTTAAAATACCAAAAATAAAATATTTCATTTATGAAACTAATCAACGAATATAAGTTTAAACATTATAAAAGAATAGGTGAGTGGGGAAAACCATCTTGCTATCAATGTAACAAATGCGGACATCGATGTTCAACGTATTCAGGTATCATCATGCATATACGACGGAAACATCATCGTATAGGTATCAATTCTACATGAACCCAGTAATAAATAAGAGAATTAATGCTCTACTTTGATTCGTATGTTTCTTCCGTCCATTTACAGTACTGACAATTATCACTTGGTTCTGGCATTGGACCACTTAATATATCGTAGGCTTTTTTCACCAATTCTTTTGCATGCATAGGATTTGTTTTCATTTCGAATAGGGTACAATTGATGCACATGCCGTTATGTAATTCGCAATCATCAGGACAATAATATGCCAGATATGCTTTGTTGGTTGTTTTATATCTCATCATTTTTAATAGATAACCATATACGTTTAACTGTAATTTATAGGAAGAATGCACTACTTCCGGTGGTTTCGATGCTGTTTTATGGTCTAAAACGACGATACTTTTGTCTTCGAGTTCAACATATTCATCTGGTCGGCCCGTTAATATAATCCCATTTTCTTCCACATATTGTAATGTCTTTGGCATGGCTATAGCTAGTCGACCTGTGATTTTCCCTTGAAGAAGTGGAGGTAATTTGTTTAGTTCTCGATATTTGTTGAAGTAATGTTTTATGATGCTGTCCATCTTGATCGGTATCGATGATATTGGACCAGTAGGACGTTTGATTTTCTTTACCTGTGCGAGCCAAAAACACTGTGGGCAATCTTCGAGCAAATTTAAGCTAGAGGGTGATAGTTTGTATTCCATTTTTTATTCCTTCCGCTGAAAAAGAAACAAAATCAAGAATTCGAGTTTCTAGCATACAAATCATCTCCTTATTATAAAAAGAGAACTTCGTTCTCCTTTAAATATGTTTATTTCTACCAAGAGGCGAATTTTCATTTGATTTGTATAAAGACTTAGGATCAAGAAAAATTTTCAGAGAAGAAAAGAGATTTGAACCTGAAATTAAAGTATCTTCCCCTGTATTTATTTATCACAATAAATTTACTTGTAAATTCAATAATTTTCTTTTTTTTTAAAAAATTTTCAATATCCAGCAAGAAGATTTGCAATCAATCGCATCTCAGCTTTCCGCAGATGCTGCACTACCGTTGGTTTACTTAGTCCGACCTTTTTTGCTAATTGTTCACTGGTGATTTTCCGAGGATAAGTGTAGTACCCGTACTTCTTAGCTGCAACAAGAACCTCTTTTTGTTTATCAGTTAAACACGAAAGAAGCGATTGCTCAGAATATGTCGCTTTTTTAAAACTCACTTGCTTAATAGTACCAGCAAAGGTGATTGTGTCAAGGAATCGTTTCAGATTCTCTTCAGAACCAATGACACTGCACACTAATTTTTCATGTGAAAAACGGGTTGGCGTATCCCAAATGATGTCAAAAGAAAAGTCCTTTGTCAACTGTTCATAATCAAGATGATGCATCTGGGAGAATTTCCGAAGAAACCGCGCTTTCGTTAAACAAATGTACTTGTTTCCATCTTGTTTTAATACGGATAGCATTTCGATGAATTCATTGTTGCGAAATTCTTCAATACTATGACCTTCTTTGAGGGTAATTGCTGATAACGCAAGTTTTGTTTCTTCCCTAAAATCCACCTTGATTAATTCAAGAAGTTCAATGGAATCAATTTTATCAAGAAAAAAACTAAACAGACGCTTGATATTCTGGTTTGGCTCGATTTCCACAATGAGTTTTCGCATACAAAGAAAATCATCTAGCTTTATATAAACTATCATACATGTATGACATAAAAAATTATAGATTTCAAACAAATATCTGGAACCACGAAAGGATGAGGATGTGAAAAAAATATGACCACAATCACCATTGCATGCCCCATTTGCAAAAAAAATTTTATAATTCAAGGGACTCCAGGGGAAAAAATCGACGTTATCTGCCCTTCCTGTAAAACAAAAGGAGTTTTTCGACTACCCGAAGAAACTCCCCTTAGAACATCAACAAAAGACCAAGTCGCTCTGGATATACAAAACCTATCATTTACCTACCCTAAGACAGAGAAAAAAGCTGTCGATGAGGTCACATTCCATATAAAAACAGGGGAAATCTTTGGGTTCCTCGGACCAAACGGCGCTGGAAAAAGCACCACTCAAAAAGTCATCATCGGACTTCTCAGAGGATACAACGGAAACATAGAGCTTCTTGGAAAAAATCTAAAAAACTGGAAAAACGACCTATACGAACACATCGGTGTCTGCTTCGAATTTCCCAATCACTACCAAAAATTAACAGCCCTTGAAAATCTAAAACTCTTCTCCTCGTTTTATCGAAATATAACGGTTGATCCCTCCGAGCTGCTAGTAATGGTAGGTCTTGAAAAAGAAGCAAACCAACGCGTAGGCTCATTTTCAAAAGGCATGAAAACGAAACTTAATTTTGTACGGGCACTCCTCAACAACCCGCAGATGCTCTTCCTTGATGAACCAACAACCGGTTTAGACCCTGTTAGCGCCCGTCAGATAAAAAACATCATTCATGAGAAAAAGAGACAAGGTACCACAATTTTCCTTACCACCCATAATATGAATGATGCTGACGAGCTCTGTGACCGCGTTGGCTTTATGATTGATGGGAGGTTAGCCCTTATTGAAAAACCGAAAGACCTGAAACTGAAACACGGGAAAAAAATCGTGCGAGTAGAATACATAAACAACGAAGAGATTACTCACCAGGAGTTCACCTTAGCAAAACTTGGTTCGAACACTACATTTATAAACCTCCTCAACAGCGGACGGATCCAGACCATCCATACACAAGAAGCAACCCTTGACGACGTATTTATAAAAGTCACAGGAAGGCAGCTGAAATGAACCAACTCCTCAGCATGTTAAAATGGGAAATCGTTCTTCAATCACGGTATAAAATCATCTATATCGCTTTTGCAAGTGTCATTCTTTACTACCTTATGCTTGAAGCCGTGCCACTGATGAACTCTTTGGAAATGCGTACCACATTTCTTTTTTTTGACCCAATGCTCATCGGAATCATGTTTGTGGGTGCATTAGTTTTATTCGAAAAAACAGAAAACACACTACAAGCACTTATTGTCACACCTATAAAAATCAACACCTATTTCTTCTCAAAAATCATTTCACTTACCCTGTTATCACTTATTACTGGTATCCTTTTTCTCCTTCTCACGCAAGGCTTTGATTTTAACATCATCTACTTCCTCGCCGGCCTAATACTCACATCCGTTCTTCTTATTCTTATAGGGTTTATTTTTGTCTCTCGATGTCGCAGCCTTAACGAATATCTCCTTATGATCATGTTGTCGTTCATAGTAATTTTTCTCCCACCGCTGTTACATACCAGTCATATTTATGAAAACACCTTGTTTTACCTTTGGCCAACCCAGGCGTCGTTCCTTTTACTTAAAGGGACTTTTACTGAGATTGAGGTCATCGACACCGTCTACGCGGTAGCATACCTCATCATCTGGATAGGGTTATGTTACTACCTCGCACACAAAGCGTTCTACAAGCACATCATTCAGGGAGGATCCTAACCATGGTATCCATCACACAGCTCATGGCCAACGACCTACGCAACATCATCAGAGACCGTATCTTGCTGTATTCTGCCTTTGTATTTCCCATTGTTTTGGTTATTCTTTGTCGACTTATCATCCCCTGGATATCTGACAATGTATTTGATCTCACGAGGTACTATTCGCTTCTTTTCATGATGTTTGCTATTTTTTTTCCGATGATTTTCGGGTTCATCATCGCATTTCTCATCATGGACGAACGAGACGAAAACCTCCTCACAGTCCTTAGAGTCATGCCTATTTCCCGAACCAGCTATCTTCTCTACCGCATTATGTTTATCATGTGTCTCTGCTTTGTTTTTATTTTCTTCTTCCCCCTACTCTCTGGGTTAATCGAAATTTCCCTTATCGACTTTCTCCCAATCGCTATACTGTTCTCCCTGTTTGCTCCGATTCTCGCACTCATCGTCAATAACCTTGCAAGCAACAAAATCCAAGCATTCGCGATTTTCAAGATGCTTGGCAGCGTATTTTTCCTACCGTTATTTTCCTTTTTTATCGCTGGGGATTGGAAATACATCCTTGGTGTTATCCCAAATTTCTGGACATTTAATGCTCTAGAAAAAATACTGACGACCGGTAGCCATGATGGTATCTACCTTGGAATCGGATTTTCCGTTCATCTTATATTCCTTGGATTGCTCTTCTACCTTTTCAATAAAAAATTCTGAAGCGAGGAGAGGATATAAGAGTGATGTGCTCCGTGAAAAGAAAAACAGAGGGGTTTTATACCGCAAATGAGATAACACCATCTATGAACAATACTGACCTTAAAATCACGACACAGGAAGAATTCTTATCCCTTTTTGGCAAAGCCTACTGGTTAGAGACACAGTTTGAGAACATCATGCAATGGCAGGCATATATGACTATTAAAAACGAAAATTACAGAAACGCCTTATTTCAAATCTCCCATGACTCTGAAAAGCATAAAATAATTCTTACACAGCTCATCACACACCTCAAAGAAGTCACAGTGAAAAACCTTGAAGACTATGCGGGTCTCAAGGAAAAAGAAATAGATTTTAAAGGAAAATGGGATGAGGAAATCATCACAGAACTGCTAAAAAACGAGCACCTCGCCCTGGATTTATATACAAAATTGCATACTTTTACAGATAAAGAATTTCTAAAAAAGATATGGACAGGCAGCAACTCAGACCAGTTTTTTAAGCATCTCGAATTTTTAATAAAAGAGGAAAAGAAACATATTACGTTACTGACACCACTCGCTGGGAAACTCGAACGGATTTTATAAAAATTTTTTACTTATGACTTTTGTGTAGTCGGTTTTGGTTTTTTAAAATCAGATATTTCCTCCTTTGGAATATCACCCTCATACAATTCTATACCTGCTGTGATGGTATTCGAACCAATCAAAGGGACATCAGGTTTGTACCATCCAGCGATCCGATAATGCAACTCCATATCTGGTTCAAAAGAAGTAAGTGAACCATCGATGCTAATCGAATTATGTAGGATTACTTTTGGCATCATGGAATGGGCTCTTATGGAGGATTACGTGACCAGCGCGACAATCACCACGTAATTTTTTCCATATTTCTCAGCACATTTCGGACATGTTGTATACCACATATACCATTTTGAAATCTGTACACCTTTGCTTGATGCGAACTGTTCAAAATCCTTACACCATTTCCCGGTATCTTGAAAAGGACCTTCATAGACCTTAGTAAGAAACTTCCCGCTTAACATCATATTCTCTGCATCGGGGATTTCCTTATCAACCGCAAGATACACATCCATATTCCACTTTGATGTATGTTCTGATAAACAGACCTGGCCAGGAATCGTTGCAGAGGCATTTCGTACTTTTTCATCAAGTCGCTTCATAACCTTTCCAAAATTCAAAGGCATATAAAGAAACGTTGCAACATTATCCTTTATAAACCTCTTCTGGTTCCATTCAAATAACTTACCATCCCAAGGTGAGGGATCAAACTTCGGACAACACTCTTCTTTATTTATTGTTTCACCTCTTCAATATATTTCTCAAAATCTTTTACGAAAAATTTCTTCCCTTTTTTCTGTACGGTAAATCCTTCTTGTTCAAGTATTTTTTTCTGTGCCTGTGCTCCACCAGGGTATTTTTCATTTAAGGATCCATCTGCTTTTAAGGTACGCCAATATGGGATGTCAAGAGTTTTCCCCTGGTTTTTTGCCTCTTTTTCTGCATTTGCTGCAATCATAATGAAAATTCCGGTTGTAAGAGAACAACATGCTTGAACATGATGGTTTTTGGCTATCGTCTTACATATCTCAATAAGAGTAATCAGCTTTCCTTTCGGAACCTGTTTCATAAGATTAACGATTTCACTTGGGTTTACCAACACGACATCATCCCCAATCTCAGCACCCATTCTATGAACAGCGTTGTAACACGGGAAATTTTTCTGTAATCTCAAGACCTTCGGCAACCCTTTTTTATCAGCAAGTTTCTCCTGCCATGATTTCCTTTTATATACCATGAAATCACCTCGTCTTCCGTTGTTTTTTCAATTCTCTCCGACCTTCATAGGGTGGTAAAAATACTGAATACTCCCCTTTTAAAATCTTCCCACGATATGTCTTTTTAATCTCATCAAGTATATCCGCATGCAATATGGGAGTATGACAGGATTCAAAAAGGCCAAAAGCGAGCAATTCTGAAGAGGTTTGCTTAGAGCACAGGGTTGAACGGTACACCCTGTATCCAAATGATCTCCTTTCTTAACACAACCAACACAGATGATACGTTCTTCAGGGATATCAAAACCAAAGAAAGTGTTCCATCCCGCTCTCAAGGTCGTTCTATCAATAAATCGGTTTTTATTTTTCACAAAAGCCGGACATAAATCACATCGGTATCCACAGAAAATGACTTGTTTTTTACTCATTTTCCCATCTATACAGTTTTCTCTTTGTTTTTAATGTTTCCCTATCACACCAGAAACACAGTCCGTTATGGCAGCATAACACGCCTCCACACGTTGGACACCCCCATTTCTTTTCCTCTTTCCTTAGGAATTTCTCCATGCCATACTCCTTGATATCCCTAAGATTTTCAAGAAAGCTCATCTGGAAAAACGTCCGATATCTCGAATCGATATGGTTGAGGTTCTCACAAGGATACTTTGGACATTCATAACAAAACTGAACAGTTTTATTTTGGAGTCGTTTACATCTTTTTTTAAGAAACGCGCATTGTTTGTCCCGCGGTCGACATCCTTTACAGTACGGGATATGAATCCCTGTATTTTTCAATTTATATTTCAATGCAAGGTATCCGCTACATATGTTACAATTCATCCCACAGGGCGCAATAAGTTCTTCAGTATAGTGTTTTCTCATTTTACACCGAGAAATGCGAATGTTTAGCAAATAATACATAATGGATAGAAACGGAGATTAAATACTCTCTCTCAAGAAAAAGACACATAACATCATCATTAGTAAATATTCTTAAGTGTAATCAAACAGTCTATCATAAAAAATAAATCTTTGTTTTTATATACGAAAGAAGGAGGCAGACGTATGAGTCTTGAAAAGGCTCTATTACTTTCCAATAGAAACGAATGGCGCTCATGGCTTGAAAAACACCATATGATTGCCAAAGAAATCTGGCTTATTCATTATAAGAAAAATTCTGGCAAACACTACTTGAATCATCGTGATGCTGTCATAGAGGCTCTCTGTTTTGGTTGGATTGATAGCAAACTGAAAAAGATTGATGAAGATCGATTCATACTAAAGTATTCACCAAGGAAATCAAAAAGTGTTTGGTCAAAAATAAATAAACAAAACGCTGAAGTATTGATTGTCTCTGGAAAAATGACCAAGGCAGGTTTGGAAAAAATCGAAGAAGCAAAAAGACAAGGGTTATGGGATACTGCTTATACAAATAAGGTTAAGGAGCGAATCCCTTCAGATCTGAAACAAGCACTTCAGGCAGATAGTGTTGCATGGAATAATTTCCAAGGCTTCGCAAATAGTTACAGAAACATGTACTGTGGATGGGTGAAAAGTGCGAAAACAAAAGAAACAAGGAGTAAAAGAATCGCCCATATTGTACAACGCTCACGACAGAATAAAAAACCAGGGGTACCATAAATATATAAAAAAAAAATTGGGTGATTATCCCATAATTGGTGCTGGTTCTGTCCATTCTGGGCTGAAAATCACCAAGGTAGGATCTCCATAGATGCATTGCATGGTAGTAATCCGGTTCGTAGATGATCCATACATCGCAACTGGATCAAGGGTGGTGAAATCACGATAATGGAGCCAGACTTCTTTTGAATACGCTTGACCGACCGTTTCACCATGTAACATCGTACCTTCGAAGAACTTGTCATCCATTAAATCAGCTTCTGGACAGAGTCCGGAGCCTGCGTTTCCATACCAGAGTACTGCCCCATGATCAAGATACACCATCGGGCCATATCCATCACCAGTTGAACAGGATTGATAGAAGACGGCACAGCTTTTCAGATTTCCAAGGAGTCGATCGACATGGTCGTATTGAATGATATCGTAAAGAGATGGAGGTTCTGGGTTATACCAGCTCTTTCCGTTGTTTCTCACGATACGCCAACGATCATACCCGCTGTAACCACGCCAGGCATCCCACCAGATCTGCTCAGGATAGTTGCAATGCTCAGTCTGGTAATACTGTGCAGAGATACCACTGCCTCCGGTACCATGACCACTGTAGTAGAATACACTAACCCCGTTATTCATTTCCTGCAGATGTGCATCCCAGAGGCAATGCCCTTCAAAGGTCCTGAAATGTGAACTGAAACACTGTTTCACAGTGCGACTTGAATAAGTTAATTCACTTTGTCCATTGTTATATGTCCAAGAGTCACCATCAGGAAAATTCATCAATTGAGATGTCGTGGTATTTCGATTGGGGTTTGCAAAGATAATAACTGGGTAGAGCACGCTACGAACGATAATCGCAGAGGAATATGCAGGGGTGTCACCGGGAATATGACCCGCATAAGAATTATTCCCAATCATGACAGAATGTAAAGGCAGATAGATATCGGTTCTCGGGGCAACGAAACAGTATGCCTCCTGTCCTTCAAGATCAAGATTGTAGCTGGCAATCCACTCATATGTTTCATTGTGCATCTCTGCACGCCAGTATCGATCAGCATCCATCCCAAGCGGTGGTAGCACCGAGGAGTTCTTTGATCGTAAGAACTGAAGCATGGCAGTAAGTAATCGAATAGGGTTCTGGTCGACAGGTTCTCTTGCATCAGGTAGATGCGCCGGGGCACGCGCACCATGATAGTAATCTCCATCACCAAGCCGCCATGTTTCAATACGGTCAGCCATTGCCGCTGGATTCCCTGGTGCATCCTCAATACGAAGGACTGGTGAACCATGATAGGCCGCAAGATACGCAGCTGGGGCAAAGAACCCTTTACCTGTTTTAAGTGAAGTGATAGTGATGAAGTTCTCCGAGTCGTCATACGCTTTGATGTGATCGACGATATCTTGCATCTCAGTTAAATCAGCTTGAACGGTGATACCTGAAGGGAAACTCACTGTGCCGATATCTCCCCTTTCAACAAAGATAACCTTGTTGACCCCAAGCGCGGTAAAAGCAGTTGCCGTTACAGACGGTATCGCATCTTCAGAGACGTATAAAAGAGGCGCGTGATTTAAAGAAGCGATTACCGCAGCATTTGCGGCAGAGATCTCAGCATCTGCTCGTTTTGCATTCACGGTTCGTTGGTCAACGGTCACAGTATATCTGATTTTTTCTGGGCCGACTTCATATCGTGGGACGACGATAACGGTCCACCAACCTTCCTCAGGATGTAACACCTCTGCAATGCATTCTGTATGAGGCTCCGGATTCCAGCATCTCCAGGGGTTCACAGTCGGGTTTTCCAGTCCATTCCAGACATGAATCGGGTTTACCGGTCCGTTCCATATAGGCATATCAGGAGCACGGACATAACCACGAGGATCAACAAGGAATACAAGAAGATCAGAAGGCTCGGTGGTTGTAATTTTCGCAGTAAGCGTGGAATCAGCGTTTCTCACGCGAACATGAAAGCGGTCCCCTGCATATTTTGTTACACGAAGTAAATCGAACTGAGTATTTGATACTGCTGTACTTGCTGACCACAGTCCTATGCGGGATACAGGATGATAAATGTCACCTGCATTTCCTGGCCCATCGTATGGGGTAGGCCAGTCGTCAGAGCTCATATCAATGTATTTTGGGTACACCTGTGTGAGTAAAGCACCAGCCTGGCTGCTGCTTGTTATGGAAATTCCTGTAACATTGACGCCTAGGGCGCACCATTTCGGACCAAGTAACATCATATACCCTAAATCACTTGAAATCTTTGGGTCATCGTTCTGAATCTCATCAACTTCAACAACCCTGGTAAGTGTCTTTGTTCGTTTTAAAATAGTTTTCACATCATCCATATAACCGCTTCCATCCACGGCGACCACAGCAAGATCTGAAGAAGTCCAGTAATTCTGTGCGATTTGTGCTGCGGCGATGACAGAATCTGTTGGGACATCATAGATAAATGGAGTCACCCCATGGTTTGAAAGATAGGCGTTCCAATCATCAATGAGATACTGCGTTGTGTCGTCTACCGTCCCACGGTCTCCTTCAGTCCCATAGTAGCTTGTCGGTGTGTCATCCCCTTCATATATAATAGGAGCAACATAACGTGTCCCCCCCTCAACATAGTTACAGGCGGGAATCGCTGCGAGATATCCAAATTCATCCTTTGTGCTAAGAGGGTCATTTGAAACCTTGAGGGTGTTCGCGATAGGGGTAATCTGCGGTTGTGGGATCGATGGTGGGATTGACGCGCTCTCTTCTATATCAAAAGTCAAGACATATGCCCCTGAACCATAGGAATAATACTCCCATTCAGTCGGATGAGGAACATCAACCCATCCTGGGAAAATGTCGATACGGACCCTCCATTCCCCTGTTTCTGAAGCAGGATATAAAAGCTCATCATCATAATAGGCGTCCTCCTCATAGACCAATGTTCCACTTGGTGAAAACAAAGTAATATCAAAATCAGAGAACAAGGCCGTATTTTTCATTTCTAAACTGAAATTTATACCTTTTCCAACATTAACAAAAAACTTATAGAAATCATAGGAGTCGTTCATGTCCAGATAACCCGTGTATGTTCCTGGGGTTATAGAAAGGGCAGTGGCGAAAACATCAGATGCATCATCTCCGCTCCCTGCGTCATTCTGAGTTGTTATGGTTATTGTAAAGTTATAATCTCCGATTCCTGTTCCGCTTACATAGAGTAATTTAATGTAATGATATCCGGTGTACGCTGCAGTATGGGTAACTACTTCTGGGTCACTTGCTGGGTTAGTCGATGACAGAATCTCAATTTGATTATTATCAAGCAAGAAAAGATCAATGTTGAACCCTGCTTGCGGCACTAAAGTGATTGTAACATCCTGACCTTGGCTTATTGAAAAGAAGTACCAATCGAATATATCTGTAGATGCTATGGTGCCTGTTCTTCCCCGACCAGGTGTGTTATCAATACATTCACCAGGATAGAGGGGGGTTGCGTAATCAAACTCATTGCCTGCATCCTTTTTTGTACCAGCATCGGGATTGTCAGTGCTCTTTGTCATCGGTGCAGGCTCATCGTACAGTATGTATTTACGATCAGGAACCAATGGCCCAAGATCTTTTTCTTCATCATTGTACTGTTTATGACTTTGGTTTTGTTGATATACAATAGACGATGAGTTACCCTGCATTGAGCTCGCAGGAACAAAAAACATAGTTCCAAGTAAAAGTATACAGAATACAACAGCCCAAACCTTTCTTCTTTTATTTTTCATGCTTGTTCCTCCATTTGAAATTGTTCAAACTTCTTGAATGGATTGAAGAGGATCATATGTCTTTTTATTTTAACCATAGTTCATTAGCTAAATGATATTATTCCATGGTTTTCCTCAGTCAAATCCCTTTCATATTATCCACTATAAAAAAGTAGTTACTTCTGAATATAAAAGAGTTTTTTACTCAAAATTGAACGAATTGATACTTGACCATATTATTTCTTTATTTCTTCATTAATTTTTGTACTATCATAGAAGGGAGTATTTATATAAAAAAGTAATTTTTTTACTAAATTCTTCAATAAAAGACAATTTCTAATAATCTAAAAAAAGAAAGAAAAAAATTACTTTCATCCGAGTTTCATTAGCAGCGCTCGAAATCGTGATTGTTGTAATAATGCTTTCAGCAGCAGCGGATGCTTTTCAAGAAGTTTTGCATAGCCTGGGGAGACATGGGAGAGAATATCTTCATAAGGAATGGATGAGTCGGATTGATATGGCTGTGCAAGAACCCCTGTGTTTTTAATCTGTGCTGTCGGAGTCGTAGTGAACTCATAGATACCACCTGCATCTTGTGCATATCCATTATCTGCAATGGCTCTATACCAATATTTTGTAATCGGACTTAGATTCCCAACATATATCTGAAACGCCCCTGTAGCATTCATGGTTTGTGGCATGGTTGATTGATCAAAGATATTAGGACCTTTATCACTATAAACAAACCAGACATCGCACTCAGCGGTCCCTCCAGTGTGCCAAAGCTCTCCTTTCAATATCGCATGGTTTTTGCCGATTTCAACGGGTTGTCTGGTTATCACCACTGGTCTTCCTGGTGTGACCTGCCGGATAATTCCTGCCCAGGTATCTGCATCATTTTCGGCAACAGCCTTGAAGTAATATGTTGTATTAACGGTAAGACCTGTGAGAGAAACATTGAAGACCCCGGTATCGGTCATATTCTGAGGAGAAGTTTGTATATTTAATGAATTTATATCGGTTCCATATAAGAAGTACACAAGACAAGATGACGCGCCTCCCATATGCCAAAGATTTCCCCTAAGCGTCGCCTCAGTAAGTCCAACGTTTGAAGCATTATCGGTGACAACACGTGGACCACCAGGGATAAACGTAAAATCATGTCCAACACCAAATTGATTCACTGCTTTAAGATTTTCCCCGATGGCACGATAGTGATATGTCGTGGTCCGACTTAGGTTTTGGATGTTAATCGAAAATAATCCAAGCCCATAATGGTTATCCGCCCAGTCCCGATAGAGATAATCTTGCCAGTCCGTATGGGATTCAATGTCCCAGACGAACCCTTCATTCCAGTTATCAGGGCTTTCAAAAATAATATCAAGTTGTCCCCATAATCTTACCGCTGTTCCTTCTTCATTGATATGATCCCATACACCTGTATCAATAACAAAAGGTCGTATACATCCAGAGAAAAATGATATACTACAGAGTATTCCTACGATTATTATTGGTATGAATTTTTTCTTCTTCATATATTTCGTCCTCCATAAGATGATATGAAATGAAGTTTATATATATTTCCCAAGTTAAAATCACTTATTGTCGATATTTTTTTATGAAATCAAAGGAAAATAATTCTAGCTATGCATTGGTGAACTAAATAAAAATAAAAAAATTTGATGGGGTGTTACTGATATCCACCAATCATAAGGCTTGGGTCGCCAAGCAACGCCCATTGTTGGATGGTTTTTGGATGACCTGCTGCAAGATCAGTCATGTCAAACGTGTTAGCATAGGAAATTATTGTCTGCTTATGAGCTTGTCCTAGAATATGTTGTTCTTCGGCTCCATACTGCTTGAAGAATTCAATGGTGACCCAACCATCACCACCACCGGTTGTGAGATCAACACCAGGCATTCCATACCCAAGACCCGTGTTGCCTATGCTCGCAATAGATCCACCGCGTGGATTTCGAATAAGTCTCCAACTGAATGCCTCAGGTACCGGTGTTCCATAGCACCACATGCTGAGTTTCGGGAAGTTCGGTAGCAAATAGATCATACCATCAAGCAATCCATATATCATCGACACGTTGAACTGGCTGTTATGACACCCCCCTATAATTGTGATCGGGAGTTTCTCACCGTTTTTGATGGTGTCCATTGGGAATATTGGTTTGGTGAAAAACGGTGACCACGGTTGAAGGGTTGTGACTCTAAGTCCTGTAATACTTCCGTATCGACGATTCCCAGCGACACCAGGGTAATGATCAGCCCAGACATTGGGACTGCCATGGCCTGAAATGAACATAAACCCAGCACCTTCGTTCCAAGCGTTAATCACGTCTTCCTCCCCAGTTAACTTTCCGTTTGAGGCCCAGACGATTTCCCGTTCAAATTCTTCTGGCATATAATACATAGCACCACCCCGACCAAGCAAAACTTTTTCTCCGGTGGTGTATTCACCCTCATAGTACATCTCTGTGTCATTTCGCCAATCCTCAAAAACGATCTCATTAGTACTGTTTTTTATCCAGACATGGATGCTACTGAGATTACCGTATGGCTTCGGATCATAGCTTTTTCCCCGGATGGTAAGAACCCCAGAAACATAGCTCATGTTTGCCCAGAAATAAAACTCATTACAATATGCCTCGCCCTCAGAAGGAGAATACGTAAAATCAGTGTTTCCAAGAACATTTCCCTCAGAGACCGTCACAATCTCAGCCATGGGCAATCCAGGGTATTGGCTAATTCGTAAATAGTCATCATGGTTAAAGGTAAGGTTGGTTTCCTTTGTTTTATCAACCGTGACATTAATGGTTTCAATAGGCCCATACTCTGCAGAAGGATTGTGGCTCTGCGCGTAAATCGTGTATGTCCCTTTTGGGAGCCCAGTAGTGTTCCATTGAATGTTTAGATCCTGTTGGTCTAAGAATCCATCACCGCTAATAGCTACGATTTTATTGAACCAGTCTTGGCCATAGGTTGTTGTTTCATAGGTGATGATCTTCTTTACGACGGTTCGGACCTCAGCAACGCTCACGCATGCAAGTCTGCCGACGGCTACATCAGGATAGAGATCGATTCCGGTATCATTTTCAACCCCTGGTTTTCCCCATGCAGCAAACACGCCATCCCCATTGGGATCCCAGCTACTGAAGTTCCCTGTGGAGTTGTAGATATCAGCATAATAAAGGTCGCTGATAACACCCGGATCATGAAGAGTGCTTTCTGCACTTAAGGGGAATTTGGGGTTATCATATAGATTTGTATATCGAACAGGTACGTGCCATGCCTTACTTCCTTCGTTTACATTATCTCGTGGTTTAGCAAAAATCATATTTCTTAATCCACCAACTAAAAGAACATATTCGACGCCCCATGTTTCAATCGCGTCTTTAATGAAATATTTAATCTTCTCTGGTTTATCAACACCGGTATAGTTTTTATAGATATCTTCGGTTGTTTTAAGTATCGTCATCTTACCGTAGCTATCTTTATGTTCTATGAGTGGTTGGAGTGCTTTTTCAAAAGATTTTGGTGCGATTATAACTAGGTTATATTCCGTGTTTGCTGGAAACGGGTTGTACGCCGGTGAAGTATAAGTAACAGAGAGGTCCGCAGCGTTGGCGATATGTAGGGTTCCTGTCGCTGGTGTGTATCGAATCGGATAATAATAGACGTTTAAAAAGGTGACATGCTTGTTGTTTTTATTTACACCTACTCCAATTGAAGTTGTAAACCATGTCTCTGGATACGGTGTTGTCATCGCATAGACTTGCTCGTCTTTAACCCTGGTATACGCGGCTAGGCTTTGAGATTCAATAGTGAGAGGAAGCATTTGGGCAGCTGGTCTAATTTTTTGGTCAATCTGCTGGGTGGTTATATCAAGCGGGTTTAGTGAAACACGGATATTCCTTGCCCCAAAAGGAAGTTCGAAGGTACGCACAATCTTAGGAAGTTGCGGTTGCCCGGCTTTTGTTTGAAATGTGGATGTCCCAGAAAGTTCAATTAAAAGATATTCATCGTTATCAACGGATTGTATCTGAAAAGACGGTGTATATACATGTGCAGAAAGAAATTCGGTCGATTTTTGGTTACCTTGTGTTGCAACAGCTCCAATGGTTGTACCTACAAGAATTCCTACAACAAACAGAATTGCTATTTTCTTCATTTTATTTATAACCCCCTATTTATGTAAATATATTATGGTTCAGTAGTAATTAAATATTTGGGTCCTTCCTTGGAAGCGATGAATTCTGAATATAATCTTTTAGAAACAGTTTTTTGCTCCGAATGTTTCTTTTTATTTCTTATCTTTTAATTGATAGCAGACAATTAATTCATCTTTTTTCTTTACTTTGAAACAATAGAAATATATTTTCACAGTTTTCATCAAATTTCAAGGAAATTTTTAAAAACTACTAGATATTGCAAGAAATTAATACATTGCGGAGGTATTGATATGAACATCCCTGTAAAAGATAATGTGTCTTGGGTGGGTAAAATCGATTGGGAGCTTCGGAAATTCCATGGAAATGAGCTATCCACGCATCGTGGTTCAACCTATAATTCCTATCTGATTAAAGAGGAGAAAATCGCACTTATTGACACTGTCTGGGGTCCGTTTGCTAAAGAGTTTGTCAGAAATCTTACCAGAGAAATCGATCTCGAAAAAATCGATTATGTCATCGCGAACCATGGGGAGACAGATCACAGTGGCGCGCTTCCTGAGCTAATGAAGCAAATCCCGAATACTCCTATTTATTGTACATCAAATGCCGTGAAATCTTTAAAGGGTCAATATCATGAAGACTGGGATTTCCAGGTCGTTAAAACCGGTGACCGCCTAAATCTTGGGAAAAAAGATTTGGTGTTTATCGAGGCACCAATGCTTCATTGGCCTGATTCGATGTTCTGCTACCTTACTGGTGATAACATCCTATTTAGCAATGATGCATTCGGAGAGCATTATGCCTCGGAATTCATGTTTAATGACTTGGTTGATCAATCAGAACTTATTTCTGAGGCCATGAAATACTATGCAAACATTCTAACCCCATTTAGTGCCCTTGTCGAAAAGAAAATAAAGGAGGTACTCACACTGAACCTCCCCGTAGACGTGATTTGCACTAGTCATGGTGTCATCTGGCGGGACAACCCAAAACAAATCATCGAAACCTATCTAAAATGGGCGAAGAGCTATAAAGAAAATCAGATTACCATTCTCTATGACACAATGTGGAATGGTACGCGAGTTATGGCTGAGCAGATCGCGGAAGGTATTGTTCATGCGGACAAGACAGTGACCGTAAAACTTATCAACGTTGGACAGAGGGATAAAAACGATGCTATCACTGAAATATTCAAATCAAAGGCAATTCTGGTTGGCTCTCCAACGATTAATAAAGGAATCCTTACCGCGATTGCAGCCCTGCTTGAGGAACTCCGAGGATTAGGATTTAAAGAGAAAAAAGCAGCAGCATTTGGGTGCTATGGGTGGAGCGGAGAGTCCGTTCATCTCATCAATGACCATCTGAAGGCAGCAGGGTTTTCCATGGTTCATGATGGATTAAAAGTGCTGTGGAATCCTGATGATGCTGGTAGGAAAGCTTGTTTTGAATACGGAGAGATGTTAACAAAAAAATTCTGATGAAAGAGTTCTTTTTTTCGTTATTACCAGTGTTTCATCTGCATATACACATGCATATCATGATAGAGAAAAAATAAAAAAATTCGATTTTGCACATCACTATTTTATATAGAAGGGAAAAACATGCAAAATTTATATACTTATGTAACTTTATATTAACATCAATGAGAATACTTATGAAACATAAAAAAAGGAAAAAAATGATTACAATTTTTCTTATTGCTCTTATGTTTTTTTTCACAGTATCTTCATTTACAGGAAGTAAAATCATTCCACAAAAGGTAACTTCTCCGCTTCATAGAACTATTGTCTTTATTGAAAAGTCAACAGGTCTTGAGACACCAGCGAAAGAAGGAGGTAATACCGAGCTAGAACTTGCTGATATGAACAATGACGGAAATTTAGATGTCATCTGTGTGGGTGACCATGGTTCACCGTATATAAATAGTCCTCAGCATGGAATCATGGTGTGGTTGGGTTCTGGCGAGGGCTCTTGGTCTGTGCAACAAGTCGGTAATTTTGGATATGGTGGTATCGAAGCGGGAGACCTCAATGCAGATGGAAATCTTGATGTGGTGTGGGGTATTCATCATAACTATGCAACCCCGGGCTCTGGATTTGGCGATACGCTACTTGGTGCTGCATTAGGAGATGGGACCGGTTCGAATTGGATTCCGTGGGCGACGGGGCTTGGAACTAGCGGAGAAGACTGGGGAATGTTTGAATGTGGTCTTGCTGATTTTGATTGCAATGGCCGTCTTGATCTTATTTCCCAATCGTTTGGCTGCTGTAACGGATATCATTTGTATGAAAACCATGGTAATGGAACTTGGGCACAGAGATGGTCTTTAAGTGGAGGAAATAACAATAATAACCTAGAAACCGCTGACTTTAATGCAGATGGATTCCCTGATTTTGCAGGTAACCGTGAAGCAACCCATGTCTTTTTTGGTGATGGTACCTTCTCTTTTTCTATGACACAGACTGGTCTTCCTGGAGGATTATGGAACGGTCTTGACTGTGGGGATATGAACAACGATGGTTGGGATGATATTGTCCTTGGAAGCGATTCAACTGGTGTTCAATGTTATATTTACGATTCGCAAAATAACGACTGGGATTCAGTATCAAATGGCTTACCAACATCTGGTGTATATTATCCTCAGTTTGGTGATCTCAATGGCGATGGATTTCTTGATATCCTTGGCTATGATGGCCCAACTGGATATGCGTATCTAGGTGATGGTAATGGGAATTGGGTCCTTGATGGGACGTTTTCTATGCCTTCCCCTGGTGATTTCTCAGCTTTTCTTGTAGATGGTGATTTTGACCACGATGGTCGAGAGGATGTTGTTATACAAGCTGAACAAGGAAGTTGGCCGTCTTATCAAAATCAATTAAAAGCATTCTCCCCATGGCTCGCACCAAATGAACTTTCTGCATTGGTACAATCCCCTCATGGGGGAGAAACATTCAGAAGCGGATCGATTCGAAATATCCGATGGCTCTCTGCAGTTCCGCTTTCTCAGGGTTTATCAACAGTCGATATTCTGATTTCTCGTCATGGTGTTGGTGGTCCTTGGGAGCCTATTGCGACTGATATCCCGAACAATGGTTGCTATCAATGGCTCATCGATACGGGGGGATCTGACAATTGTCGAATGAAGGTTGTCGTCAAAACATCCCAGTCAAGCACCTCAGCGATATCGGCATCTGATTTCACCGTCCTTGGGTTTGATGTTGATGCACATGGTCCGTATTATGGGACACCTCATGAGATTATTCAGTTTACAGGAACCGCGGAAAACGGTTCTCCCCCCTATGACTTTCATTGGGATTTCGGTGATGGTAATACTTCAACTATGCAGAACCCAACACATAGTTATGCGAACATTGGGAATTATACCGTCGTCCTATCGGTCACCGACGCAACTGGATTAACCATCACGGATACCACTTGGGCGTTGATTGATGACACCAATGCCCCTCCTATTACCCCAGAAATTGATGGCCCGCCTCGTGGAAAACCTTTCATTCAATATATTTTCACTATTGTCACGACGGATGTTGATGCGGATACTGTCTTCTATTACGTTGACTGGGGAGATAATACGACGAGTGGATGGCTTGGACCATATGGTTCTGGTGTGCAACAATCCGTAACTCATAGTTGGAATCAAAAAGGAACGTATTCTGTCAAAGTAAAGGCGAAAGATATTCATGGCGCAGAGAGCGATTGGGGGGTACTTTCTGTAAAGATACGGTTCTTATATGGTATGTCGCTTCATATTTTCTTACGATGGTTTTTTGATCGGTTCCCGGATGCGTTTCCCTTATTACGATTTCTCCTACAATTCATATAGTCTATGGTCTTGTTTCTTTATCTTTAACATTTTTCTCTAAGAAAGATATATACATATATATATCTTTTATATTGAAGAAAAAAATAAATCATCTTTGTAACGTCACACCACGCTGATTCTGATACGTGCCTGATCGCTCATGATACAATGCTTTCGGTATATGACCAAGATACTCAAAAACAATCTGACAAAAACGATCACCAATCGGTATTTCCACTTCCTTATCGCTTGCATTAAAACAGCCAAAGGTAAGCGTCCCATGAAACCCAGCATCAACCTTCCCAAAACTTGCCAAGATACCTTTGCGTGCGTAGCTAGATCGAATCCATAACTGAGAGGTAATCTGTGGTCCCATTTTTACAAATTCCTTTGTACTAATAGCAAACCAAGTCAACGGGGGAATAACCGCGACACCATCCTTGAAATGCTGATCTGTTTTTCTGATAAATATCTCCTCAATCGAAAGATCATACCCATTAGGGGTCAGGTTCTTTTGCACAAACGGTTCGATACCAAGCTCTCCCTCTTGAATTGCTTGTTCGATATCCAAATCAGAAAGAACAGTCATAATAACCACACGAGATTATCCTGTGATGGCCACCTTATTAATCATCACATTCTGAAGTGGCTTGTCGTTGGCATTAGTCTTTACACTCGAAATACAATCCACAACATCCATCCCTTCGACCACCTTCCCGAACACAGGATGTGCACTAGAGTATGGCTTTTTATCAAAATCCAGATAACAGTTATCAATCACATTGATGAACCACTGGCTCCCACCCGTGTTTGGACCACGGTTCGCCATCGCAATCGTGCCTCGCACGTTACTAAGATCCTTATGAAATTCATCCTTAATCGTATAGCCTGGACCACCCGTGCCATTTCCCTTCGGACACCCCCCCTGGACCATGAACTGAGGAATCACCCGATGGAAAATCAATCCATTATAGAAACCTTTGTTTACAAGGTCAACGAAGTTGTGAGTTGTGATTGGTGCTTTATCCTCATAAAGCTCTATGATAAACTTGCCTTTATTTGTATCAAATAACGCTTTCCGATTTGCCATTGATATTCCTCTTCTTTACTCAATTGTAATTAAATTAATAACAATATCTGTATATGGTTTACCACCACCAGCGGGATTGGAATTATCCTGGGGTTGACTTGCAATATCTCTCACAACTTCAATACCTTCAATTGTGACACCAAATGCCGCATAGTTACCATCAAGAAAATGTTGGGCGCCGTCACAGATAAAAAATTCTGCACTTCCCCCTACTTGTGGGTCAGTACTCGCCATCGAAATTGAACCGTCGACATGTTTTACATCACTTGTTTCGAATTGAATATTTCCGTAAGGACTAAATTGTTCTGTTCCATCAGGGAAATAGCGTCCTGCTTGTATCATAAAATCATCGCTGATTCTATAAAAAATCATGCCATTATAAAATCCATCATTTACAAGTGTCACAAAATTATTGACTGTTATCGGCATTTTATCTTCAAATAACTCTACTTTAAAGGTTCCAAGGCTTGTTTCAAAGACGGCTACTGGATTTTCCTTTGGCGTTTCATCGCTATTGGAAATTAACGATAAATTCTGAAGTAATGCAAATGCAACAACAGCAATCACAACAACAATAAGAACAAGCGCAAGATAGATCCATTTTCTCGATGATTTTTGTAGTTTCTGAGGTGGATTATCCACACGCTTCCTTGGTTTATTTATCGGACTCATGACTGTTTCCCCACAACAATTAGTAGTATCTGGGATGTCACATCCTCTTTTAAAAGTTTTTAAAAGCATCTGTTCCAGGTTCTACGGGATGGTGAATGAGTCACCCTCCGATTGTATTTTATTACCGGCAGTATCAGTCGCGATAATCCAGAACTCAATAGTCTGACCAGAGGGAAATTGGCCAAGTTCAACACCAAAAACAGGTGCATTTGATTGATTAAATAAGGGGTCTTCCTCATGACGGTTTTGCACCGGGAATTCACCATAACGATACATTTCATAGGATATCGTATCGGTCCCATCATAACAGTAAAGAATGATGCTGCGAATGGAAAAGGGACTTGTCGATGTCACGTTTGCAAAGATTATCACGTTACTGGTGTTCGTGAGATTCGTAGAATTATAAAAAATGCTATGAAACTGCGGGCCCCAGGTATGACCGCTTTCGTTAAGAACAAACGGCCGTGTTTGAAGGCAAACCAGACCTTGGTCATCGACTGCTTTTACAGAGAGAACGTAATCACCAAGCGGATAATCACTAAGATCCCAAGAGAGATTCCAGGTGGTCGTCCCAACAGCTGTCTTCGTATTGTTATCCAAGGAAACCTCGACACGGTCAACGCCACGATTATCAGAGCTATACCCCGAGACTGACAGAATATCTTGTTCAAGAATAGCACCTTCAGCAGGAGTTTCAACAGCAAGCACAGGTGGGAGTGCATCAATCAAAAGGATGGTTCGTTCATCGGTGATGTCTCCTGGTGTCGCAGCCATAATCACATGAGTGCCAAGAGATTCTCCGGAAGTACCCCATTCGTATACCCATTCCCCGTCCACCACGGGGCATTCGATCACTGCAGGGCTCTCATCAAAGGAGAGAAACACCAGTTCTGTTGAGGCGACTCCAGAGAGCAAAACCGTATCGCCAACATTAACAATGGGTGTCTCGAAAAGAACAGTATCCGGGGTGACGATCTGCACATGGTCAGCGTTGGTCTGAATAGAGACATCCACAGAAACATTAAGTATGACATGGGTTTGACGATTATTATTCCGGAAGATCACATACCAATCTTGAGGAATGGTTAAACCGGTGAACGTCGCATATTGCACATCCAGATAATTACAACAGACAAACGATTCCCCTTGCTTGTAGCGCTTGAAGTTCTCCGGGTCAACAAAAAAACACTCCAGAAACACAGTGGACTCATGTCTGCCGATCCCCTCGTTGATGAAATGCCTCTGCAGTTGGTATCCCTCACATGACATATGAAGCTGAAATTGACAATCACCTGAAGGTAAAACCTCCTTGGTTATTTGTTGAGGTTTATGGGAGACGTCAAGTAGGACGATCATAAATTGTTTATCGACTCCAGTCTTCAGTCTCCGCAGGGTGTTATGTCGTGCGAGTTGCCAGGGCTTTTTCAGGTTCCCTTCCTGGATCAAAAAAACATAATCAAGGTTCTTCCCAAGCTCAAAACTACACCATCCATTCGAATTGGTATAGTTCCAGGTTGTGATTGTAACCCCGTTGATGACATCGGGGACTTGATGCAGCCGCTCCTCGACCCTACCAAAAAGAGCTGTGAGGAATCTTCCTTTGAGGAATTCAGGGAGTCTGTCCCATATGCTTTGGATTTTCTCCCAGATGAGGTTCTTATAATACGTTATATCCTTCAACCCTTTCACCAAGACAACCACCCGTGCGCCATCAATAGGTTGTCTGAACAGGTCAATGACTCTGAAATCAACGGTGATGCGATCTTCCTCATGGATATAGCGTGCGGTGTCATGAATAATAGTACCATCACCACGCCATTGATAGATCGCCGACATGTTCTTACCCCATCCATAAGCGTATACATCAGGTTGGTCAACCGCCCCACCTGTATCGCTCCACCAGTTGTCGTTCTCATGCCAGCCACGTTCATAGAACTCTCGCCAGACATGATCCTCCCCTACGTTACTTGCAGAAATGGATGGGACAAGCGCTGCGCGTTGCGCAGCGATTGCTATCTTCTGCAGTTCCCCGCACCAGCCGTTGTGCTCATGGGCGATGACGTTGGCTTGTGCAGGTCTGTCGCCAAATGCAGGGTATGGGACTGTTTTACCGATCCAATAGCTGATCGCCTCAATCGCCGTCGGATGCTGATCTATACAGACGCTCCATAAACGACCCGCCGGTTGATAATAGGATTCGCAGTCCCAGAGATACTGGATCGTGGAGAGTTTCTCTTTGAGTAAGGGATACCCAAGGTCATTATGTTCAAAAAGATAGTTACGCCACAATGGTCCGTAGACCGCATCGATTTCTTCGTTGGTTATACTGGGATGCACCACATACCAGTAATAGATTCCAGAGGGAAGTTCAAGGTGTTGCTCAGTACCATTCTCAAGAAATCTGTATCGTATCGTTGAGAAATAATCACCGGCTCCCCCATCGTAGTCTATAATGTCAGCATAATTTATCCATTGATCATGGTCATACAACGCTTCAACGTTTTCTTTGAGAAGCACAGCAGGAGGAACTCTCCCAGCAGGGCAGCATGCGATGGAAAATGCGATCTCATCAGCATATTGAATACTAGCATTTATCAAAATAGCAGCGTAGCTTTCCGGGTTGTCAAGGGTAAGGAACTGGCTGGTGAGTCGTGATTGGATCCATCGCGGTGATTTCACGATCGCTGCGATGACGGTCTCGGATAATCCGTAAGTTGCTGGCTCGAGTACCTGCGGTTGTAACGTCAGGTTGTTTGCTTCGAATCTTATGTAGAAATCAGATTCTGGTGGGATGTCGATTTCTGTGGATATCTTTGAGACTATTTGTTTATCAGAGGTACATATTTGCGATAGATAAGGTGCTCCGTACACCTCTGGAAGAACAAGAGAACACCATATGCATATGACAAGCATTATTTTTATAGCTGAAACACTCTTTGTTGAAATACAGGTTCCCCCTTATACAAATAAATAGAATTTCCGTATATAAATAGACTTCGTATCATCAAGAATGTCGTAACAATCTGAGGCGGTGAGAAAGAGGATGAACCAATGACGGAGAGTCTGAGAAGATCGCTGTTGTGAATATACCAACGACAAATCTATTGCCAATAAATCCAAGCTTATAGCCTTTCGAAATCAAAATAGTTTCACCAGAACGGTAGAGATTTACAGTTGAAGAAATAATGACCAATAAATTTTTAGCTTTCACTGAAACAAATTCCTCTGTCTGATTCTTCTCCGTTATAGACCCAAAGATATAGGATCGTTTAAGGGAGATAACCTGCACGGCCAAGGGTGCTGACCAGTTGCTCTCCTCATGATATACATCTTTTGCTTTCACCTTGATTTGATAGTCACCTGTCCTATACCATTGGTGAGAGACGTTTACCTCTTGTCCGCTTTCAAAGGGACCAATCCAAGATGTATTCGTTCCATCGCCCCAGTCCACAAAATATTCTATAGTATTGTCATTAGGATCATACGAGGAAAACACATAATCATATATCCCGCCAACAAAGCATTTCGTCTCACCAGTAATCGTTGGAGTAGAGGGGGGCTCATTAAACCGATGAAGTGCGACGTCTAGGATTTCAGCACTAGATAAGTCAACGGTCATCTGATGCTCTTGGGGATGATATCCTTCCACAGAGAAATTCACGGTATAGGTCCCCGGAGGGAGAAACAAATGGTATCTCCCAAACCGTGGTTCACTCATGTAATGTTCTCCATTTGGAAATGTGATTCCTTTAAGCGTTATTGTAGCAACTAGTGGTGCACCATTATAGGAATCTTTCACATGGCCGCTAATAGTGATTGGTCGTTGCAGCAACCATAAGGTCCCAGGCCAGACCAATACTGCTTCAGAGAGAGCACTTGCGTAAGTTGGTTGAAACGTGGTATGGGTCTCAATAAGATTAGAATATGAACCATTATAAGCAAGTTGCCATTGATAATGTTCACCATCTGCACTCGCAAGACGATTCGCGCCACCATACCCGACGGCATAGGAAAGACGAACTGCCTCTGACTGAAGGAAGCTTGTAAAAGGATGAACAAGGGAGAGATATCCATATAAAACCTCACGACCAGAGGAATGATAATCAAGCACTTTTGCAAAATATCGATCGTTACTAAATACCAGCATGGTTTGTGTTTCTGCTTCGGAAGCCGGACTGGCACCCTTATACGTTTCAGAATATGGGTCTGTGCTTCCAGAACCTGAGGAATACCAGCCAAATGGATAATTCCGATTCAGATCCACACCATCAGGCGGAAAACGGTTTTTTCTCCACATATTGTTGAAATTATACATATATGTATACCCATCTGGGTTCCAGACTGGAGCAATCCAGATCTCATAAGAATTGACTGCAGTAGTGACAGCGGGGTCTGTTCCATATTGAGTCGTGAATTTCATGATTGAATAGTTACAGAGAACAGGTGTCACAATTTCCCGTGCATGATGAGCACCTACCATTAAAAAATTTGGTTCATCTTCATCCTGGTTCACGTTATCTGAGATTTTTAACGCATACAAATGTCTCCCTTCATACGTCGCTGAAATATTGTACCATGTTGTGAGATCATAGACTTTACAAATCGCGGGATACTGATTTTCATAATTGTACAGTTCGTTGATAATCTCAGGATAATCAAGGTATCCTGCGGGAACTAAAGGTGCCATACTTTGCATTTGTTCAGCTTGAATTTCACAAAAAGGTCTCCCCTGAGTAAGTATTTCGATGTGAAATCCTTGCGTTTGCAGTTCCTTTAATTCATCAGGACTGATAATCAACTCAAATGCGTCATCAGTAATAGTATTATCTAATACATCGAATCCTTGTCGTATAAAAGCAGAAGCAATCTCCTGTGCATCATCACTTTTTAAAAGAACATGATTTAATCTTTCCGAATCATCTAGAATTAATGTTCTTTTCAGGTTGTTTGACTGGTTTGCAGTGACATTTGCATAACTCATCATACATAATAAAATACATGCTAGCAGACAAATCCATTTGTTTTTCATGGTATATCCCCCTATAACAATTCTATAATTAGATACATCCAGGGTCTTATAAAACTATCCAACGAGTGGCAAGAAGTATCATCATAAGCAAATTGTTCATAATTTGCATTTTTCTTTAAAATCATAGGATAATATATTTGACTACCGAGGGAGATACTCTTTTAATCGCTGTAATGCCGATATTTTTTCCTTTTCACCTATTTTCGCTTGTTCAACACTCTGTCGAATCATTTCTGTTGCTTCATCAATTGCTTTCCGATTTACAGGGTAAGGAACACCATCTTTCCCGCCTACCGTGAAACTAAACCGCACCGGATCCTCCCATGAGGGGGTCTCATTATAAATGAGATCTGAGATCAATGCCAAGGCACGTACGGTGTTTGGACCAACGCCTTTCAACGCCAGCAGCTCCTCATAATTCCGAGGATGCACATCATAGATCGCCTTCATCTTCTGCCAGTTGATGGTCCGCGGCATCGCCAGATGCGAATACACCTGGTTGTACAAGGAGGGAGACATCCACTCATCCAAAGTGTGTTGCGCCGCATGGCGGGTCAGTCTCGCCCAATCCTGCTGCAAATGCGAGGGATGATCATTCACCAGATCCACAGACACCTGCTGGGTTGAACGACTGTATTTCGCAGTCATATCTAGCACATACTCCTGTCGATCATCACCAACGATCGCATTGTGCGGCTCACAAATGAAACTTGTGACATCCTCAGAGAGCCAATGGTACCGACGTGCATACCCCGTATCATTATTCATCCCCTGCTGAATCACAGCCCATTTCTTATCTGCAGATAACAGAAACACATGATGATACAAGGTGTGACCATCCTGAATCGCGGTGTTATCCACTTTTGCTGCCATACGACTGCAATACTGCAGCCGCTTCACCATCGCACTTGACAGGTGATACTGCTCACCGGATGTGGCAATCTCAGCAAGCGTATTCCGAGACGTCTTCCCCTTACCCCCACACACCGTAATCCCAAGGTCTAATGAGTTGAGTGCTTCTTTTAATGCTCCACAGGTGACCGTGGTCGTTCCTGAGGAATGCCAGTCATAACCCAAGACACAGGAAAACGCCTGAAACCAGAAAGGATCAGATAAGCGTCGTAACACCTCATCGGTCCCATACTCATACACAAGCACCTCAGCAATCCCCTTAGAAAGCGCGACCATACGTGTGAACAACCATCGAGGTGCTCTCCCGGGATGCAATGGAAGACTCGCAACTCCTGTTTTTGGCATACATTACTCTTCCCAATAGACCCCTAGTGTTTTTAACCCTTGGTTCAGGTTCACTGAAACTATCGCAGAAGAACATTCATACCGAAAAAATATAAAGAGACCATTGTTTCTTTGACCAAACTCCTAAGGAGAGTTTTTACAAAAAACAGTATCAGCCCTGAGGAGCATACATGGCAACACCAGATTTCACAACCTACATGAAACAGTTACATACTCAACTGCAAAAATATTTTCCATCATCAGATATCTGGACACCAGCGGATGATGCTATCTATAAAACGATAGACCTCTACCGGGTCCCCCTCAAAGAAGCTAAGGAGATGCAACTCAAATCCATAAAACATACCTTCACCTACCAATATAACAACAACAAATTCTATCAGAATTTCTGCAAAGAACGAAATTTCTCCCCCACCGACATTCACACCAATGATGATTTAGAGAAAATCCCACTCATCCCTGAAACCTTCTATAAAGATTACCCAACTGGACGTGATTTTGCAACCTGGCTGGGAAACATTTTCACCGGACCACTCCCCAGGATTGTGATTCCCCAGAAAAACCCGACCTACGATGAAGTCATCAACGCCTTCAACCAAGCAGGAATGGCGGTCGCCTACAGCAGTGGAACCAGCGGTCGACACACCTTTATCCCGAGGGATCAACGCACCTATTACACCTCCGAATTTGCCGCAGCAAAATCCGTTATTTCCATGGTCTATCCTTTATGGGATCCAAGTCTTTATGGGTACCTGTTGATGCCAAACCCGAAAAAAACCAATGTGTATGCCGGAAAAGTCTGCACCATCTATTTCGATGCGATTCAGGACGTCCAAGTCGCGATTGACCGGGAAATCACCACAGAACTCATCCAGATGACCATGACCAATCAGAAGGGCATCAAAAGCTCCATCGTTAAATTAGCCGCAAAACGGCAATCCAAAAAAATGATCGATGACATCATTCGCTGGCTGGAGTCCCATGAAAAAAACACACACAAAATCGCGATTGTCGGCGCGCCATTCATCCTTTCCTTTGTAATGAAGAAGCTCGAGAAAGAAGGCCGCGCCTTTGATTTCGGGGAACGTGGTGGGATTGCCACAGGTGGTGGATGGAAGGCATACGAAGGTGTCCGCGTCCCGGTCGTCGAATTCCGTAAACAAGTCGAAAAAATCCTTGGCATCCCAGAGAAATTCTGTGTCGATCTGTACGGCATGGTGGAAGGAAACGGCTGGCTGACACATTGCCCGGAAGGCCATTACCTTCATGCCCCTTATAATTATTATAAACCATTGGTGCTTGATAAAGAAAACAAGCCAATTGGATACAGGGAATGGGGACGCTATGCGTTCCTGGATGCAGCTGCATTCAGCTACCCCGGATTCCTCATGTCAGGGGACCAAGTTCGAATGCTGGAGCATTGCCCGGTCTGTGACCGCCCTGGCCCAGTACTTGAACCGGAGATCAAACGGGTGACCGGCGCAGAAATCCGCGGGTGCGCCGAGGAAATCCGCCGGATGCTTTCTGCGGATCTCGGAAAGGATTAATAGCATATGCTGACACTGTTGGGACTTAATCGAAAAGAAATGATTCCATCCATCCCGAAAAGAGCTATGAACAGCAGTATTGTTTGTTCTTTTGAAGATGATAACGACCACTCGTAATCGATTTCAAACAACGTTTTTCTCAAACCTCGGTCTCGAGACAGCGCTGTAACATGGAATACGACGTTAACCTGATTACATGGTCGTACCTATGAACTAGAATCTATCAGATCAAGCCTGATGGAGGCATATCTTTTCCCTCAAGGTAGCGGAGTGAACTGGTCGGTCGACGTAACACCTTGATATGAAACCTCCCTGATTGAGTATCTTATTGATGAGATGGATGTCAATGAGGCACGTTCTTTCTGTCACAAAAACGTTCATCGCAGAGGGGTATCTCTTCTTGTAAAAAAATTTCATTTGGAAAAGAATATATGCTCCTTACCTTTCTGGGGCATACTGATATGTTAAGTTTCCGAGAGATGAAAGAGAGAGAATACATCCCCCATGGAACTTATCTGAAACTGCTGATTGGTGGTAGCCTTTCGTTAAGCAAGGTGTTACTTTCCAACCCCGGTGATTTGAAAAAACTCCGGACAATTCAGGGTTCCGAGGAACGATATGTGAGACCAAAACGACCCTATGAATTACCGCTGTATACAGAAGGGATGCGATGTGGTGCGACAAATGAGAAATACCTCAGACCCACCCTATATTGTAATCCGTGCACTCCTGAGGTCGTTGCTCTTGCTTATCACCTTGGTGCATTTCAAAAAACAGACTATGAATTCGCAAAAGCTGCCTTTAAATTCGTCAAAGAAAAACTTGATTTAGAAATTTGTCAGATGGACTCCATTGAGGAGACGATACGTCGTGGTACAGGAACCTGTTTTCATTTAATCTCAGTGTTCATCGCATTGTGTCGGTGCGCTGGAATCAAGGCACGGTATAAGACGTTTGCAATGAACATGATTCAAACATGGTACGATGCGATGGTTGGATCGGATCCCTTAGTAAAAAAATGGTACGATCAAATGGGGTTTTTTATGATGGAAGGGGAAGGAGAAGCCTTTATTGATGGAAAATGGATACCTGCGCATGTCGGACCCACCGCTGAGCGACAAGCAGCAGGCGGCATCCCGATCACACATTTTGGTGAGGGGTCTCTTGGCATCTGGTTCTTTGCCCTGCCGGGAACAACCCAGACGATGGAATCGATCCCCTATGGCTTAGGTATAGGAACTAAAATATTAAAAAAACTGGCCCCTGGCTCTATGGAACGTGTCAATATTAGTATTCAACGTCAGAATGCTGCAGGCAGAAAAATTATCGAGGACGCCGGGGGAAAAGAAGCCTATGATAAAATGGTACGCAAAAAACATAAATCAAAAACCCCAACAATTGAATTATCTAACACTAAAGGTATTGTTTTCGGAGAATGAGTCTTTCCATGGAGCGGTCAGAACAGCATAAGATAAGTGGTGGGATACAAGCACGGTCGAAACGATATATCATCTATCTTGTATTGTTCATGGGGCTTGTCGCCATTATGGATCAATACCTCTCCATGGTTCCCATCACCTTCATGAATTCTATCCTTGATGAATATGCAATCAGCGCCTCGCAGTTCTCATGGTGGGAGGCATTGTATCTGGTTCCAACGTTCTTCATTTTCGCACTCAATGGACTAGTTGATATCATCGGGAGAAAATTTTCAATCCTTCTTCTTATCCTAATCATGGGTTTGTCATCACTGGCTATCGTATTCTTCACCCCAACGTTTCATCTCTTCATGATCTTCTATGCAATCGTGACCTTTACAACAGTATCAAACATGTGGACAATTCCAATTAGTGAGGAAGCACCAGCAAAAAAACGTGCGGAACTCAGCTCCATTGTGTATGTGATAGGACTATTTCCCCTCTCAGCAATCATTCCTCTCTATGTCATTCCAACACTTGGATGGAAATGGATTTACGGGATCATGTTTTTCTTCATGATACCCGTGCTTGTCTTTTGGGTGTTCATGAAGGAAACTGGACGGTATGAAGAAATTAAAGAAGAACGTAAATCAGGAAAATTGAAAAAGCATTTCTTTGGACTCGGGTCAATCAATCGAGGTGACATAAAATATATCTTTTTCTCTGCAGTAATTTGGCTGTGTTGGTTAATTAACTCTCTTCTTATAATCCGCTGGATGGGGTATTACTTCATGGAAATCCATGGGTATGCTCGGAATGAATGGCTCATGGTCTTTCTTGCTTCGGGGATCATGATGATTATTGGTGGCATCGCCAGCGGGTATGTGATGGATAAAATAGGGAGAAAAATAGGATTTATCACCGGAGCAACAGGGTTTGCTCTCTCATTGTTTCTAATGGCATTTGGACCAGTAGCTCTACTGCCAATTTGGGGTGCTCTGACAGGATTTTTCATTGCATTCGCATATGCCTGGGTCATCGTGTATATCCCTGAGATCTTCCCAACGGAACGGAGAGGTGCCTGTCTTGGATGGACAACGACCGTTGCGCGTATCTCATATGTCGTCGGACCGGTGATTGCAGCTGTGATGTTGGAAGCAAACCCCACCATGGAATGGTTCTGGGTCGTTGGAGGACTACTGATGATCCTTGCGATCGTTGTTGTGGTTTTGTTCCATCCCTATGAGACGAAAGTGAAGGAACTCGAAGAAATCGAGGTGAATCGGTAGAAAGATTCTCTAAAAAAGTTAACGATTTATTTTTAAGGAAAAAATCCGGCGTAAATGTTCCCGTTCTTTTTTCTTGAATATTGTAGTGGAAAAACGCTGTTTTAATGGAAAATCGGTATGAGTTGTACAACAAGTCCTTTATAACGTGATAGGCAAAGGTACATAGTGAGGAACTCCTATGAAAATGATCTTGCGAAGAAACGATATGACAAGTATCTGCTGCCCTATGATCGGGAAAAGGACAACACGTACAGCAAAAACGAAACGTGTGGAATTCACAATCGCCTGCCTCCTGATCGTTACTGGTCTTCTTCTAATACTCTTTTTTCAGTGAACTGATAAAAAGAAATTGTGTTTGACCATTCCTTTTGTCCCCTTTTTTTCGAAATCCATATAAAACAGAAGACCCTAATAGAGACATAGCGACAGTAAACAAAGGGAATCGTACAATCATGATTAGCGTCAAAGTCTACCGACAAGGTGATGACGTTGTCATCAGCGCTTGTGACGAACAGCTCTTAGGCAAGAAATTCCGGAAAGGAAAATTTCAAATCGATGTCGCAAAGCACTTTTATGACGGGGAGCGAATCGATAAGAAAACCTTGGAGAAATTCCTTTTTGATGCAACCATTGCTAACCTTGTTGGGAAAGAGACTGTGGCTTGCGCGATCAGCCTTGGGTTGGTTGATCCTCGCTGTATTCTTAAAATCAAGGGAATCCCGCATGCTCAAATCGTCCATATGATATAATTTTTATGATGGACCGTGAAGAAGTTTATTGATTTTTTCCATCATGTTCTCATAATGCGTACCCATCCAATAATATTTATGACAGACAGAGCATAGCCAGAATTCATTTCGGGTTTTAAAAACCTTTTCAGGAATATGTTCCTTAATATTCTTTTTTTCCACAGAGAGAAGAGGAGTATTGCATAGGGTACAGCGAGTCAAAATATTTTTTTCATTAATCGGTATTGTTGTAAGAACCTGACTTAATTGTTCGATGAGGTTCGTTGTTTTTACCCCAAGAACACTGATGCGCGCTTTTTTTGCTCTTTGGATTAATTCTTTATCACGGGAAATAAGCAGTCGTTTTTCATTTTTGGCAATCCGCAAGACAGCTTCGTCGTCTGTTGTTGAATCAGGATAGATCGTGTCAAAACCAAAAATACGGAGCCATTTCGCAAGTGAACCAAGCATGTGATCACATAGCAGTTTCATTGTGTGGAATAACAGAGAGGGGGGATTTGTTTTTTATGGTAATGAACCTCATATTCGTTAGAGGTATCTTTTTACTACAATCATATCGTAATTGGGGTTGCCTACCTTGTCGTATGCAATAACAATAATGGTAAATTTATGCTGCAGTGGAGATCCTCGTCGTGACCATTTCCAGCTATATGGTGCTTGAGTATCGACAAAAACCGGATCATACGTATCATCAATGAAAAATAGGACTTTATCAATACCAGACTGAGCATCTGATGCGTCTACATCTATGGTTATAGCCCCAACGATCAAGGTACGTTGCTGAAACATCCGAGATAGTAAACGAAGGCCCGCGAGATAAAGCCCATTTCGCGGTGAGATAATTGTGATTTGAGGTGGGATTGTATCTTCGTTCGTGTAAGGTGCCATCAGAGGGTAATGGTCCATGTTCATGCCATTAGGAATTTCATAGGGCGTATCGCCAATCCCATCACCATCAGCATCAGAGCCTGTATAATCATCCCAATAGTTCCCCCCAGAGGGATAGCCATCATCCCAAATATTAGTTGCATCATCATAGGCCTGATAGGGATTTGTTATAAAGGTGTTATGATAGATGGAATTATATGATGCGCAGGATATCCCAATCCCTGCGTAAAGGTTACTTGAGATCGTATTTTCAAAGATACAAGCACCCTTACATCCCGCTTCAAGTGTAATCCCATTCCAGTTGTTTTTCATAATCTGATTATAAGAGATTATTGTATCCTCTGCAGAATGTTTCAGTATTATACCATGGAAATTCTGATAAATGATATTGCTCATAACGGAGTTATTCTTCCCACTTACCATTATCCCTGCGTTGTATTCCTCTGTTCCACTATACTGAATAAAAAACCCTTCAAGAAGCACATTATTTCCACAAATGGTTACCACATCGCCAATGTCTCTTCCGTCAATAAAAGTATTTTTTGCATCTTCTCCTTTGAGTAACAGTGATTTGTTAACCGTGACATGCTCTGAGTATTCCCCCTTCTTCACCTGTATCACATGACCGTTCTGTGTATCGGAGTCATCTATCGCTGCTTGGATTGCCAAGAAAATTTCTCCGGTGTCCTCATTGAACACAGAACCGTAGGGATTGATCAGTGGATATTCGTCAGCAGAACCATTACCGGTTGGATATGGGTCTTCACCAATCCCATCTTCGGTTTCATCAGATCCGATATAGTCGCTCCAGTAGTTGCCTCCCGTTGGATATCCTCCATCCCATGTGCTTCCTGCAATGACGTCAAACACCTGATAGGTATTTTGGATGATATTGTTATGAAAGATAGTGTTATTTGCTTCTATTACATAGAGTCCATAGTAGTTGTTTTTTTGTATGGTATTGTTGATAATGATGTTATTGCGTGTGTGAATCATGACTCCTGCGTTGTTTGGATTTTTTCCGCAGCCGGTGATAGTAAACCCACGAATTGTGACGTTCTCTGCGATGATTTTTACAACAGTACCAAACCCATCGCCAGTGATAAGCGTGTTGTTTTTGTCGTGACCGATAATTTCAAGTGAGGCACTTACAACAACATTTTCCTTATAAGTGCCGTTAAAGACATAAATGGTATCCCCTGCAATAGCATGGTCAATCCCATCCTGGATGAATTGATAAGGATATTCCATGCTTCCGTTCCATGGCCCTTGGGTGTTATCGTCATCAACATAGATGATCGATCCTCCACTATTCATTATATGGGGAACATGACCTTGTGTTCTTATAATATATTCTGCAGATCCAGGGATGATAAAGAGACCTGCAATTGCCAAAGAAAACATGGCTTTGCAAATGAAATTTTTTTTATTAAACTTCTTCATAATCTTCCTCCTAATTATTAATAACTCTAATTTTTTATCTCTTACAATGATATATTAATAATCTATTTAAATATTTGCTGAATAAATATTTGCTGAAAAATTGAAAAAAAGAAAAGAAAATAATTTTAACTATGCAGAAATCGTCCATTCTTGTAAATCAATTCGTTATCCGCATAGACTTCCCCATTTTTCCGCAGGTCACAGACCATATCCCAATGCAGACTAGATTTATTTTTACTACCAGTCTCAGGGTATCCACTTCCCACTGCAAGATGAATCGTCCCACCGATCTTCTCATCAAACAAGGTGTTCTTTGTATATCTTTTTATCCCATTGTTGGTCCCAAACGCAAACTCACCGAGGCGTTTTGCACCAGGATCCATGGCAAGCATAGTGCGAAGAAACGGTTCTGATTTTGATGCTGTTGCTTTCACTACAACGCCCTTCTTGAACCAGAGTTGGATGTCATTGACCTCACGGCCGGCATAGGATCCTGGGAACGAATAGCTGATGTATCCCTCTGCTGAGGTCTCGACTGGCCCGGTGAAGACCTCACCGTCTGGAAAATTCTCCCTTCCCGAGCAGTTTATCCATTTCCTTCCTAGAACAGAAACACAAAGATCAGTGTCTTTGGCAAAAACATGCAGGCTCTTTTTTGTGCTCAGTAGTTTTCGTATTGTCTCTTGCTCTTTGTGAACATTTCTCCAGTATTTTATTGGGTCCTTTGCATGCACATGCGCAGCATTAAAAATAAAATTCTCATAATCAGAAAGTGACATCTCAGCATCTTGTGCTGCCGCCTGAGTGGGATACTGAGTCACGCACCAGTGCAGTTGTTTTTTTGCAGCTCTTTTAAGAAAAATCTGATGAATTTCTTGATGAGCTACACTGCTGATCGCCTGTTTTTTTGGGTCGATGTTAGTCATGTTTCTCGTGTTCTCAGGGCTGATGATGGAAAGACTGGTGTCTATCTGCTGTATTTCGAATTTATTTAGAGGAGAAACGTATTTGAGCTGTTTTTCTGAGGAGTATTTATAAAAAATCTCTGCCAAACCATCGATACCGATATGAGTGAAGGGATGGGCGCCAATTTCTATTGCTTGTTGATACACCTCTTTAATTAAAGGGGCAGCAAGAAAACTGCCTGATATGACAAATAGATCGTTTTTCTTTAACCCTAATGAATACCGCACTAAGATATCAGCATATTTCTCTAATCGCTTGTCTATCATATATGAATCCCTATCTGAAAACAAATGAACTCATAAAAGAGTTTCTGGTTGATTTAGATTTTCTCCCATTCTTTTAACACAGATTCCCAGTGGTATTTTTTAATAGCATCGATTTCATCAAGTTTACGAATGATGCGCTCATAGCCTTTCATCAAGGTACGGGTGGAGACCTTCACGATAAAATCATATCTCCCTGCTGTGACTGTAACATGAGTAACACCACGGATCGCCCAGAGACTTTTCATCGTCTCTCGGGACGAATATCCTGGTTTTATTGAGATGAAGATGTAGGCTTTAATGATTGTCAGCGCAAAGGATACGATACCTAATATTATCAAAATCATTCCAATAATTTTTATAAGAAGCATCACCGGGTCTGTCGAAAACTCCGTGATATAGCCGAGTTTCAACAGGAGGATGGAGAACGGAATGGCAAAAATAATTGTTGAAGCACGAATCGCATTGTTGACACTGGCTTTACCTAATCCAAGGGCACGAATGTATAAGACATAGGCAAAGAATGTTGTCCCCATCGTAGTGGCTAAGAGAAGGAAATAATATGGGTGAATGGAGCTTGTCAACCCTGAGATGAGATGATTACTTGAACTAAATATATCCTTAATAAAAAGGATGATGGTGGTAAAAAAAAGTGTAAAGACGACGTTCCAGAATCTGATGTTAATGGAATCATTTGGTCTGTTGCGTATTTTCATGATTTTTAATTTCCGTTGATAAATTGAGAATACAGCCCAAGTGGGATTGACGACGATGAATACAAGAAGAATGGGCATGAATTGAAATCCACCGGTTAGACTAATCGATGCAAGAATCGCACCAAAGGTGACGATCACTGACGATTGGACTTCAACGAGTGTTGGTACGTCTTTTTCCGTGATTGATTCCATAAGCAGCAGATATAAAATAACGATCTGAGAAAATGACAGGATTACCGAAGGGTCTTGAACCTGGGAGACAATTGCGCAGTACCCTACTGTGTTTACTGCATTCATTAGCCCTGCAATAAGATGGTTTGTTAGTTCTTTTTTATGAATGAATCGTATTCTTTTAAACGAGGGATCTAGTATCTTTGAACCGATGCTTTTCCCATGGATCGGTATCGAAAGCATCAGTATAATAAGGATGGTTATGATGGCACCAACAAAAAAAAGACCAAATGCAAACGCCCACGGATCCTTAATAAACGGTGATTGAGCACCGACATAGCTGTCTAACGCAGTCACTGCCGCAGCTATAAATGAAGAGGCGATAGCTAGGATATAAATTAGATATTTTTTCCTAATAATCATGTTTTTATCTCATCATTGCAGGCTGATTTCTTTTTCAATGATTTGGGTGGTTGTTTTATTAATACCATCTATCGTTTGTAACTTATCGGTCACATCTAATAACTCTTCGAGATTTTTAACCTGTGCACGAACAACGATATCGTACTCACCAGCGATAATGGATATCTTTGCGACATTATCGATTTGTCGCATCTCTTTGATTGCTTTATCGGTTTTACCTGGCTGCATACTGATTAAGATGTAGGCGCTTATCATGGCTCTTCACCCATCTTTCACGCGGAATATTGATTCCTGGTATAAAGTTATCTGTCTTGTTAACGCACCTGATAGATATCAATACAGGATAGACAGTTGCCATTTACCTTATGTACCTCCTTTAGAACGAAGTTTTTAAAATGGAGGAGATATTTCAATAAAAAGTATGTTGCATGTTACAATACTTGATGGGTATATTGATGAGCCGACCTGCCTTGGTGTCCCACCATACATAAGTCCCTATCCTCGTTATATAGCTGGAGCAGTATGGGATTTCGATGCTCATGCTACTGTTACGTATATCACCATAGATCAAATTAGGAATAACAGTTCTCTGGAGCATTTTATCTCACAATCTGACGTTCTTGTCGTTATCGCAGGGATGGCAGTCCCAGGGAGATATCTTTCTGGATTTCCTGCAAGTCCCCATGAACTCATCTTGTTACTAAGTGATATTACAAAACCAATAAAACTGCTTTGTGGTCCTGCAGCATGGTATGGATTTGGGATGTCCGGTGGGAAACGGGTCACTAATACTGATATCGTTAACCAGGTTTTTGACATTATAGCAAAAGGGGACGGCGATATCGTTGTTTCTGACATATTAAAAAATAATCTCAACAGGGAAAAAGTAGACCCAGCAGTATGTAGGACAAGCCCTCATGTCACAAAAAACTTTGCAGTACGGGGAGCAGTGATTGTCACGCAACATCCTTTTTTCCCCGACTACCTCATTACGGAAATCGAGACATACCGTGGATGCTCACGAAGTATTACAGGTGGATGCTCTTTTTGCAGCGAGCCTAACAAAGGAGCCCCCCATTTCCGGGCTGTCGACGAAATCTGTGATGAAATCGCTGCATTATATAACGTGGGAATACGTCATTTTCGTATCGGGAATCAACCCTGTATCTTCTCATACCTAGCAAAAGGGGCCGGGGAAGTTGAGTTTCCCAAACCAAATCCGGAGGCTCTTGAACGGTTGTTTCGTGGAATTCGAACCATTGCATCAGATTTGAAAACACTTCATATCGACAATGCGAACCCAGGTATCATTGCACGATACCCGAAGGAATGTCGCCAGATCGCAAAAAGCATCATTCGGTACCATACCCCAGGTGACGTTGCGGCTCTAGGCGTGGAAAGCGTTGATCCTGTGGTTATCAAAAAGAATAATCTGAAGGCGACAGCTGAGGAGGTATTCGGGGTTGTTAAACTGTTTAATGAGATTGGTGCTCAGAGAGGGTCTAATGGACTTCCAGAGTTGCTCCCTGGTCTTAATTTTGTGTTTGGTCTTGATGGTGAAACAAAAAACACGTTTGCTCTTGATTACGAGTTTCTGAAAAAGATCTATGACGATAATCTGCTTCTCCGACGAATCAATCTTCGGCAAGTCATCCTAATCCCTGGTACACGAATGTATAAGGTTGGTGAAAAGAACATCAGAAAACATAAGGCAGAATTTCAGCGGTTCAAACGAAAGGTACGGCAAACAATTGATAGGCCTATGCTCCAACGTCTGACACCACAAGGGACTCTTCTTACACAGGTGTTTACGGAAGCCTATGAAGGAAAGTTGACATTTGCACGACAACTTGGAAGTTATCCTTTGCTTGTTGGTATCCCTGGTGTCTTTCCAAAACATTGTTTTTATGACGTGAAAATTGTAGCGTACGGTTATCGGTCACTTACCGCAGTACCATTCCCTCTAGATGTCAACAATGTGCCTCGGGAGACATTAGAGGCGGTTCCTGGTATAGGAAAGAAACGAGCGATAAGGATTTTAGCTAGTCGGCCGTTTCACAGTAAAGAAGAATTCCTTAGCGTGTTTGATGATGAGAGAATAGCAAAAACTCTTGAAGACTTTATTTCATAAAAAAAACAATAAGAATAGAGGTTGTATATGAAGAAAAGTAAGGTTACGTCGTTAGAAGAACACATTAGGTATACATTTTCAGATAAACAGCTGCTTATCACAGCACTGACCCATAAGACCTACGCGTTTGAAGCTCAGACGCCAGTGGAATATAACGAACGATTAGAATTTCTGGGGGACAGCATCCTGAATTTTATCATCGCCGAGAAGTTGTATCAAAGTAATCAGTTTTTTTCCGAAGGGGAGCTGACACGGAGACGTGCGAATGGTGTGAACAATAACGTCCTTGCTGATGTTGCATTACAACTTGACATAGGCCAGTTTTTACTGCTTGGAAAAGGAGAGAGTAAACAGGATGGAGCAAAGAACCGTACCAACTTAGCAAATGCCTTAGAGGCGTTAATCGGCGCGATCTATCTTGATTCGGATCTCAAGAAGGTGAGGAGTTTTATCTTCAAGAAAATCTACACAAAAGAATTCAAGTTTTAATTATATTCCCTTCAGTTTTTTATTCATAATTTATCTTCTATAAAAGATATGATATTTTAGATTTCATTGCTTGCTTTGAATAATGAGTAGTGATAGGGAAAAGAAACAACTGTATTTTTTCCAATTGACTCACTTTTAACACCTCCCTTGTTCATCTCAGAGACAAGACTTCTCGATAGAAAATCTGTATAAAAAAAGTGAGAGAAAAGGTGCGTTATTATCCAGCAAGGACTCGAATAAAAAAACCGCTGATAAACACAAGTGACAGCGTCGCCAAATAAAAAAATGTTTGCTCCCATTTCTCGGTAATGACCAATCTCATCTTCCCCTTTCTCCTACATCACCTTACAAAAATACATTTTGTATCAGCATTTATAATTTTCTATTTAAAAAAACAGCAATTAGTGCATTCTTCTAAAAAAAGTAATAATAACTGATGATTCTATGAAACCAATAAAACTTACTTCTGGTCAGACAATGGATTATTGCAGAGAAATAAATTATAGTAACATAAAACAAAAACTATAAATAATCACAAAAAATTTTTAAAAAACTTCTCCTCGTTATATTATATGTTGGCGAATCTAAATTTTCTCCATATAGTTCCAGTTCTTGTAGGTATTATTCCGAACCAAGGATGGTGATAGCTTCTTATCTATTTCCTCAGAAGATAACACATCAATGATAATTCCTTCAATATCACGGATGAGAATCTCACTTTCATCTTCGTTATAATCAGTTGTGTAGATATTTCCACTCCGATAGATGACTCCATCTTCAGGATTAAATATCGGTTTATGTTCAATCTGCAATTCTGAATCGACATCCTTAATATCCTCTAGCTGTTTGAATTGGTACGCATCCTCTGCCATCCCGATCATGGTCCGCAGTATCTGTATTTTCCTTGGGTCTTTTTCCGCATGAATCGCATCCTGCAAGCCAGAAACAATCGCAGGAATCTCCTGCGGTTTGGTTTCTCGCAGAATTTTTCGCCAGAACCAATTATACAACTTACTCCCCCTCGCATTGATATGCTCAGGAGGTTTATCTGGGTACAGGATAATTCTCCCATTCAGTGTCCGATGGGTTTTTCTCCACTGAGTTCTCAGGGAATCAAGTTCTCTTTTTCTGTTGTATTTCCTTGTCATTCTACAGTATTATTATGCATTTTAGGATATAAACATTATGGAGCATTATCATTTATCTTTCAAATGTTTACGCAATCATTCTTAAATACAAGGAAACATCCCATAGGATAGTTTTAAATAGAGATTTATATAATTAAGAATACGTGGGGATAACTATGAAAAAAACATATGCTAAAATTGTTCAAGATATTCTTCATAGATCCCTCATTACATCACTTAGCTCAATATGATAAAACTACTTAATGCCAAGTAATATCAGGTAGTAAGGGCTAAAACATAAATAAAAAACAAAGTAGGGGAAAGACATCATGAATAAAATAATACCATTATTAATAGTAGGGGTTATGGTCCTTAGTGGACTAGGAGCAGCAGCTGTCACTTATTCCAAACAAACACTGATGGAAAAAACAGTAACTATCATCTTTTCTTATCCAGAAATAAGCATTAGAGAAGGACAAACAGTCTTAAGCATTGACAATGCAGATACATGGCTCTACACAACTAACGCACCAATGCTCCCTATATCAGTCAACACCTATATCTTTCCGTTTGGGACCAAGATAAAGACTGTTGATGTGATGTTCTCTGAACCCCAAATACAACTTTTAGAAAAAACATTACTGACTGCACCACATCCAGTCACTAGTGTAAATGGAAAGAAGATACTATACACACAAGAGGAAAACGAAATCACTTCACTTTATCCCGATAAATTGTTTGATTATCATCTAAGTGCTGGACTCTCCGGACAAGACCATGTTCTTTTTGTAACCATTCGATGCTTTCCCATCCAGTACGATCCAGAGAAAAATTCCATCCTCTTCCGGGATAATGCACATCTCTCGATTACCTATGAGCTTCCAAAAACCGAAACATCAACAGTTGATGACTACAAACTTATTATCATCGCTCCCAAGGCTTTCTCCGAGACGCTGCTTCCATTGGTTAACCACAAAATCAGTAAAGGAATCACAACAAAACTAGTTACCAGAAATGATATTTGCGATGGTGTCTATTTCCCAGTGCAAGGTCGGGATTGCGCTGAGGAGATGAAATATTTTATCAAGAACGCCTTTGACCAATGGGGAACCAGATACGTACTCTTGGTCGGAGGAAGATATGGCGGGGTGTTAAACGAAAAATGGTGGGTACCCGTAAGATATTCCCATCTTGATGATGGTTACAACTGGGAGGGAAGTTACCTCTCTGACCTCTATTTTGCAGATTTGTATGATAGCAACGGAAGCTTCTCTAGTTGGGATTCGGATAATAACGGTATTTTCGCTGAATGGAATAGCCAGCGGCAAGACATCATGGACATGTACCCTGAGGTCTGTATCGGACGACTTGCATGTAAGAATGTTAATCAGGTAAAAACTCTTGTAAATAAAATAACGGTCTATGAAAACAATACTGTAGGGAAAGACTGGTTTAACAGGATGGTTGTTGTAGGTGGGGATTCAGCACCAAACGCGACAGATCCTTGGTATGAAGGTGAGGAGGAAAACAAACTCGCATTGGAATATATGACAGGGTTCGAAGGAGTCAAACTTTGGACGTCCACCGGGACCTTCACCGGACCTCAAGATGTTATGGATGCGATAAACAAGGGCTGTGGATTCCTATTTTTCGACGGGCATGGTAACCCTATGTCATGGTCTACACATCCGCCATACAACGATAGTGCTTGGATTAACGGATTGGAGGTAAAAGACATGCCGAAGCTGACAAACGGGGAACAACTCCCAGTCACGGTATGCGGCGGGTGTCATAACGGACAGTTTAACACCAGTCTTTTAAACATTCTCAAAGGAATTATCCAAGAGCAACTTCAATATTTTAAATGGAAATTCTTCCTTGGTGAATGGGCACCAGAATGCTGGGCATGGAAACTTATTAGTGTTAAAAATGGAGGAAGTATCGCGACTATGGCATATACGGGTCTTGACTGGTTTGCTGAGGGAGATTACAACAATGACTCCATTCCAGACTGCGTTCAGTTCTTCTCAGGATACGCCAATACTCAGTTCTTTAAAAATTACGGGGTGAATAATATCACGATCCTTGGCGAGGCACACACCCAGTCGCTCATCGATTATCTTACCACGTTTCCCCCGATGCTTGAGATACTTGACTGTAAGACAGTTCAAGAGTTTGTCCTTCTTGGTGATCCCAGTCTTAAAATTGGAGGATATGCCTAACGTGAAGGTGCTAGGATGACAAAACAAAAAATATATTGTCTTGGAATATTGGTTTTTCTTATTTGCACATCGTTCTCTGTCTCAGGGTCAATGTTTGACAATAGTTCTTCATCTGTAAACACACTCATCAGAATCGATATAACAAACGGAGATGTGACACTCCCAGCGGATGTGGAAATTGTTGCGGCTAACCAAGGTCAATGGATTGATATCATCATCCCTCGATATCGATTGGAGGAGTTATCCAGTCTTCAGATATCTTACAGTATTCTTATCGCAGATATGAACAAGTATCATATGGAACTGATGGGGTCGTATCATACGTTCGCTCAGATTGAAACCATCCTTCAAGGTATTGCAACCAACTATTCAAGCATCACCAGTCTTTTTAGCCTTGGAACAAGCTATGAAGGACGTACGATCTGGTGCTTGGAAATAACAGACAATCCCGGTGTCGATGAGGGAGAACCCGGTGTGTTTTATATGGGGCTTCATCACGCCCGTGAATGGCCAACTGTGGAGATCTGTCTTCATATCGCTAATAACCTGACCTCTCTGTATGGTGTGAATTCCACCATCACTAATCTAGTGAATAATCGAAGAATATGGATTGTCCCATGTGTGAACCCTGACGGGTATTACTATTGTCATGATCAGGGGATTGATTGGCGGAAGAATCGACATTATTTCCCACAATATGGTACCTATGGTGTTGATTTGAATAGGAATTATAACGGATCAAGTAATGGTGATATAAAGGGCGCATGGGGAGCAATTGGCACAGGGTCTGTAACACATCACCCAAGCGATGAGACCTATTGTGGCCCAGGACCTACCTCGGAACTAGAAATTCAGGCAATCCGTAACTTTTTCGTAAATCAGGATATTTGTGCGTTAATATCCTGGCATACCTACCAAGAGGAATTGTACTGGCCATGGGGGTATACACCATCCACCACACCGGACAATACGTACATGAGTGCTGTGGGAACACAGATTGCCCTGCGGATCACACGACAAAGCGGATCAGGCACATATACACCCAAACAAGCATACGGCCTGTATCCTACCACAGGTGATACAATCGATTGGGCGTACGGGTATAGTCATTATGTAATCGGTAGGACGACCTTTGCCTACACCATTGAAGCATGTTCTACGTTCCACCCATCTGCAAGTTATCTCGATCAGATTTGTAAAGAAAACTGCGACGGAGCGATATATCTTATCCAAGAAGCACAAAACATCCGTGATACCGTCGTCCCCCGTGTGGTCCCACCAATTCTTGATGATTTATCAAATGATTCTGACGGCACCTATCGTGTCTCCTGGCAAGAAAAGAACCCTAATGCAAATCCTGATTATTTTCAGCTGGATGAACTCAGCGGGCTTTCACTAGAAACAGATGACGCAGAGTCAGGATCGGGATTATGGACGCTTGATGGCTTTGCCCTTTCAACATCTAGATACCACTCAGGAAGCCATAGTTACAAATCCCGCTACATGAACTCGGATTTCTCTTCTATGACAACAGCATATCCAATACCTATCACCACGGGAATGAAACTTTCATTTTGGTGTTGGTACTCAATAGAGAATAATTACGATATGGCTTTTGTTGAAGTAAGCCCCGATGGCCGTCACTATGAAGTTTTAGAAGTCTTCACCGGATCATCAAGCAACTGGATCTATAAAGAGTACAATCTGAGTAATTACGCTGATGAATCGCTCTTTATTCGTTTCAGATATACCACTGATTCATACACATTGCAAGAAGGATTCTATGTTGATGATATTACCCCTGTTGCCACAGTTCAGACGTTAACCACACTGTCAAGTTCCATTACAAATCATTACTATGATATCACCGGAAAGGAAAACGGTACATACTACTACCAGGTGAAAGGACATAACACTGCGCGGGGATGGGGAGATTTTAGTACACTTGAGCGGATCATTGTAGCTCTTGGTAATGATACGATACCTCCTGTGACCATTTGTAATCTTACAGGAGAGCTAGAAGGTAACGTTTACGTAAGTGATGTAACTGTCACTTTAACAGCCACGGATGAAGGATCAGGTGTAGATTACACGATGTATAAACTCGATAACGGTGGATGGACCATCTATATTTCACCTTTTATCGTTTCAACGAATGGTAATCACACAGTACGCTTTTATTCCGTTGACAAGCAAGGTAACGTAGAGACGGAAAAAAACTGCACCTTTACCATTCAACAAGAGCTCCCATCAATAACGATAACACTAAAGGGCGGGATAGGCGTTTCCATGGTTGTTAAAAACATTGGAACAACAACCCTATCAAACCTCAGCTATAGTATCACCCTTGATGGAAAAACGATTTTCATAGGACAAACAAAAATCGGGACCCTTACGTCTCTTGAACCCATGGCATCAATCACTATAAGAGATTTTGTTGTCGGCCTTGGGAAAACAGGTATTGCAGTGAACGTCGGAGCATCTCAGGCTAGTGCTTCGGGCGTAGTTCTTTTGTTCTTTGTGATTGGAGTATAATAACCCTTGTTTTTCCTCTTTTTTTTTGTACATTCTTATAAAAAATAATAAAATTTGAGATATTTTAAATTAATATCGAGTAATAAGATATATAAACATCTTGTTATTTATTATAAAAGGGATTTTTATGAAAGGAAGAAAAAAAGGAATATATCTTGGGGCTATTGTACTATGTCTATTACTGATCATACCAACAGTAAATGTTCTTGGAACAATACAGGACTCATCAAAAAAAACTGTACTAGTTATTGAAAAAAATTCAACCCCATTGCATGACGAACTCCACGAAAGTACAACACAGAAAACAATACATTTCAATAATGTACAAAATACCGGGAGATTAGACACTGATATACAAGTCACGACTGCAATGGAAACGGAAAATAATCCTGCGATTGGCGTAGTCCCCACAGGCGAGTTACTGGTTTCGTACACCAAAGTAATAGAGAGTTCTGAAAACAATGTAATATGGTCCTATTCTCTTGACAAAGGACAAACCTGGAACGCTGGACAATATCCTCTAATTGAAGGAAAGGAATCACATCCTGCTATCGATTACTGGGGGACTGGAAAAAAGTGCGTCGGCACTATGATGGGAGACCCCTATATTAACGACGGGGCAAATTACCACGTATTCTACTGCACTGATATCACCGACACTGAAACATATTCGTATAAAAGTGTTAACTGGGCACAATCTTATCCATATTCAGATCGAAGAATACCTGATATCGGTGGTTACGATGGCAATGGGATCTCCTGGTGGTATGGTATCGTCGCCTGCGTTGGAACCCGTGGATCTCCCGGATCAGTTGACATGCCGATTTTCAACTATGCTAACTATGTTACAGAAGGAAATCATTGGAGTAGTTATTTTTCTGCGTACCCTGGTTGTGAAAACGCTGCAATTGAAATCGATCAAACCAACGGTCTTTTTTACGCTGTATTTGACAATTACAACTCCATTGAAGACGACTGGGATCTCCTTCTCATTCGTGGAAATGCAACTAATGATGGCAGCGATAAAATAAGGTACATCAGTCAGGGTTTCATTACTGATGTTCAAAACACGACATATCCGGCGGTTGATGTCCATGACAATAAGGTCATCATTGTCGCTCAATCAGATGAAGCAGGCTCCCAAGATATTGTCTGTTATTACTCCTCTGATGCAGGGGTAACGTGGTTTAAGAGTTTTGTTACTGATGGGCTAAATGATGAACTATACCCGAAGATAGTCACCTTTGGTGACAAAGCGATTTGCACATTTATCATGGATGGTGACTTGTACTACGCTAAGACAGAAAATATCGGGGAAACATGGAGTACACCAGAGAAAATCAATGATGAAACTGGGTTAGTTCAAAGTGAATACAGAAACACGGATATTACAACAGATGGCACTGTTGTTTGGACAGACATGCGTAATGGGAATGCAGACGTCTACCTTGATAGAGTTTCTATAGGAATCCCAACCCTAGAGCTAGGTAGTTTCACTGCTGCTGGGATAGGAAAGGTATCCATCCCTGTGAAAAACATAGGTTCTGCAAACGCTACGAATGTTAGTGTGCTCATCACTGTTACTGGTGGATTGCTTAAACGGGTAAACAAAACAAAAACAGCGGTTATTCCTACGCTTGCCATTAATCAAGAAATCAATGTAACCACCGACGGGTTTATCTTCGGTTTTGGAAAAATCACTCTTTATGCAACTGCGAGTTGCTCCGAAGCAGTGCCTCCAAGCGTGACAAAAACAGCAACAGCTAAACTCATAATCGTCTTTATCAGAAATATAACATAACACCTCTTTTTTTCATTTCTTTTATTATTTTACCTGCTTTCGCTTACAAAGGTTTAAATATCCAACAAGGACTATATTTTTAATAAAATAGGGGATATTCTATGAAGAAAAGTCTAACAGGTGTAATTGTAGCGATAGTAATTTTGAGCGGATATGGGGCTGTTGCCTTTTCATTTACAGACCAGAACAATATGGAAAAAAAAGACATCTTCTTATTCTCATCCGTGCAATTAACTGAGGAACAAGATTATACCAATGTGTATCTTCCCGAAGCAACCTCCTATCTGACAACGCCAAGAAGTTATGTTTTACCGGTCGTGACCCGTGTGTATACATTCCCTTTTTTAACCAAAATAACAAAAATTACTGTACGTTTTTCAGGGGAACAAGAAACCACTATAGTAAAACCACTTAAGGTCACTCCACAAGCACTTCCGGATAACCTAAAAGAACCACTCATTCTATCTCCTCAAACCGCCTCTTCCACTATCTGCCCAGAGCGATCCTTTAGCTATCATATCGCGGCTGGAAGAGACGGAGATTCACTGACTACTTTTGTAGCGATTCATTTGTATCCAATTCAGTATCTTCCTTCTGATAATATCCTTCGTTATTCACAAAATGCACATGTCAGGATATCGTACAAAACCCCAGAACCACGACAGACCACAACCTTTGATCAATACGAGCTTGTTATTATCGCCCCAAAAGCATTCTCTCAAGTGGTAGAGCCGCTAGTCACTCATAAAATAAATCATGGGCTTACAACAAAACTGGTGACACATGAGGAGATCTGTGACAGCGCCTATTTCCCAGTGCAAGGTCGGGATTGCGCTGAGGAGATGAAATATTTTATCAAGAACGCCTTTGACCAATGGGAAACCAAATACGTCCTTTTGGTTGGTGGAAGAAACGGTGGTATTAAACAGGAAAAATGGTGGGTGCCGGTCCGATACTCGCAACTCAACGATGGTGGAGAAGGTTCGTATCTCATTGACCTGTATTTTGCTGATCTATACGATAGCAACGGAAGCTTCTCTAGTTGGGATTCAGATAATAATGGTATTTTCGCTGAATGGAATAGTCAAAGAAAGGACGTCCTTGATATGTACCCAGAGGTATATGTCGGTCGTCTCCCTTGCACCAGTGTCCTCCAAGTGAGAATTATGGTGGAAAAAATCATTACCTATGAAACCTCGACTAATGGATCTGAATGGTTCAAGACTTTTGTTGGCGTTGCTGGTGATACCTATCCAGCTTCCAATGATCCCTATTATGAAGGTGAGATGGCGACGAACGCATCGTTTCAAGAGATAGAAAGTCTTGGGTTTCAGGCCTCAATGCTTTGGACATCCAATGATCGATTTATCAATGCTGATTCAGTGATTGATGAGATTAGCAAAGGCTGTGGGTTTGTTCATTTCTCTGGTCATGGAAGTCCCCTGGTATGGTCGAATCATCCTCCAATGAATGAATCGTGGGTAAACGGTCCGAATGCATTTCAGATGAAAAAGCTTACCAATGGCGACAAGCAACCAATCGTTATCGTTGGCGGGTGTCATAACTCTCAATTTAATACTAGCCTTTTCAACATAATCAAAGGGATACTGGATGACGGACTCTCTTATTTTAATTCAACTCGACCTTATGGGAAATTCTGGTATTATGAATGGATTCCCCGTTGCTGGGCATGGGCTATGGCAAGTCATAAGAAAGGTGGTGCTATCGCTGTTATTGCAAATACGGGCCTTGGATACGGGGAACCAGGTGAGCAGACGTTAACGCAACGAGGACGACATTTGGAATGGTTATTCTTCAAGGCGTATAAGGACGGTAAGGTCAATCTTGGGGAAACACATGCGAAAGATATCATCTATTATATGCATGAGCATCCACCAATGCAGGATCAAACCGATTGTAAGATTGTACAACAATGGGCGCTGCTCGGCGACCCCAGTCTTCACATAGGAGGATATCCCTCCTAATATTTTTTCTCTATCTTTAAAAATTTTATTTAGAAATATTTATATAATAAAAGTAAATCATTTCATTAAGGAAGATTCGTATGGAAAAAGTACTATTTATTCTCATAACAATTACACTTCTTCTTGCATTATCAACTCTGCCTACACAAGCACATGACCTGAAATCAGACGGAGTATCGTCATCCAGAGATGATACCATGATCATCGAGATGATTAACCATATCGATGAAACATTGTTATCCAAGTACCATGAAGGATTGTTGAGGTTCGGACCTCGCTATACCGGGTCAATCAATTGTACCCTTGCTGCACAATATATCTATACATCATTTCAAAAGATGGGGCTTGAAGTCGAATTCCATGAATGGCGCTATGGAGGTTTTCAGAGTAAGAATGTTGTTGCGACGCATTATGGGACCGATCTGAATAACACAGCGGAATATATCCTATGTGGTCATTATGATACCGTCGCAGGATCCCCTGGCGCAGATGATGATGGTTCTGGTACAGCAGCGGTTCTTGCAATTGCGTCTGTCCTTAGTAACTATGAGTTTAATCATACGATTCGGTTCATCACGTTTTCAGGGGAGGAAGTTGGAACATATGGGAGTTTTATCTACGCACGAGATGCATCGCACCGCGGGGATAACATCGTTGCAGTGCTTAACATGGACATGATCGGTTACGCAAGCACAACAGAAGGGGGAAGGATCCTGCGGTTTTTCCCACCAGAACGATCCATCTGGATTGCGGATTACGCATCTATGATTAGTCAGAAATACAATGATCTCATTGACATGAAGGTCGATATACTGCCGGGGTATCGCGGTGCTGATAATCAGGCTTTTGTTGATTACGGGTATGATGGTGTGTGGATTGCGCATCAGGATGGTTATGCTTGGGGTCATTCGCCTAATGATACATCTGACCGTTTGAATTGGTCCTATTATGTGAAGGCAACCAAATTGATGCTTGCCATTACAGTCGAAATCGTACAAAAACCAATTGATATTCAAGTAATCATACAGCAGCCCTATGAGGGATATACGTATCTTTTTAAACGTGTTTTTTTTGAAAGTTCCTTTGGAAAAAAATACTTTGCTGGGTTACGAGGTTTGACAATTATTCTTGGAGGAAGAACGGTTGCTAGTGTTGAGGTTTTCTCTGAAGAATCGATAAAATACGTAATCTTCTGTATCGATGGATATTTCATGGTTTGGGATTCAGAGCCACCTTATGAATGGACGATAAAAGGATGGTTTTATCCTATCAACGGAAGGCATATTTTTAATGTGTACGCCTATACAACATCAGGAAAAATGGCATATGATGAAATGGATATTTTTATGCTCTCCTATGCTACTTCATATAAATCGTAATAAGAGAGGAATGGTTTTATAGCAAAATGCTATATAAAAATATAATGAGACTGTTGACAGGAATATGCATCGTTGGATTTGTACTGCTGGTGCTTCCTTTTGTAATGTGCAATGCCTCTGGCGAAAAAGTCGTTCTTGTAACAGGGCTTGAACCGTTTGATTCGTATTCGACAAATCCATCTCAGTTAATTGCTGAAACGCTTAATGGGTCGCTCCTATATAATGCAGAAATCATCGGACTAATCTTACCGGTTGATTTCAACAGATCTGTAAAGAATACGATAGAGGCGATAGAACAGTATCAACCAGATGTAGTAATAAGCCTTGGACTTGCTGCACGTTCCAAGGTAATTTCAGTTGAAAAAATCGGTATCAATCTCAAACGATCCCCAAAAGATGATGGAACCTGGTCATTCCCACAGCGGATTGAGAAATACGGCTCGTTCTTTCGCATCTCGCCTCTTCGTACAAATGTAATTGTCTGGAAAATACGGCAAGCAAATATTCCTACACAGCAGAGTTTTTGTGCTGGCTTGTATGTCTGCAATGCGTTGTTTTATGGAGTATTAGGATATGTCAAGAATCAGAACATCAATACAACAATAGGTTTTATCCGTGTTCCGTTGTTGCAGACACAAGATCCCAAAGGAATGCCACTTGAGACAATGGTCGACGCCGTGGAAATAGCAATTCAGATAAGTCTCGGATACAGAGGGAAGGGAACAGAGCTCATTTGAATAATCTTTATAAAGAAATACGTGCTGACAATATCGATGCGAGAGATTACAAAAGCACAAATTACAATAGGATTGTTAGCCTTTTTTGCAACCATATGGGAATTTATTTTAAATAAAACGCAGCCAACGCTTCCCGAGATCGTTGGTATGATTTCTCTCCAATTGGTGTTACTACTTATTCTATCCTATGTCATCATCGCCTTACTTGAATGGGTAAAGGTCTTTGATTTAAAAACAAATTCAATTCTGACCTTGATTGTATTAGTTACACTTAAGCTTCTGACTATCATTAAACTACCGTAAACAGATGTCGATCATCACTTTGTTTGTATTAAGGGACGGGCTCTAAGAGTCTTCCCAGCACAAATCCTACAAAAGGATAACGGTTGAGCATCCTTTGGTAAATCCATTGGAGAATCGGATGGGAATAAATGAATTTCATGGGCATGGTAACTGGAAGTGGATCAGACCATTCGCTTTCATCACCTTTTGAGTCTTTTGCTTTTACTGTAATGTTATATGTACCTTTTTCAGTCCATGCGTGTCGTGCGACAGCCTCAACACCAGAATCAAAGGGTCCTATCCAACCACTATATGACCCGTCGCCCCATGAAAAGTTAAAATAGAGTTGATCACCGTCGACATCAGTAGTTGATGTTTTATACATATATTCGACGTTCGGTTTTCCCTCGGTAGAACCATCTGGTCGGTTTGGTTTTTGTGGTTTTTGATTCAACATGAAACTCTCAGAATAGTATAGATAATTATGGGCTGTTACAACAAGTGACATCGGTTCTATCGTTGATGCCTCGGTTATATCGAATTCGATTTGCCCGCCTGTATCGGTTAGTGCTGCTTCATAATAGCCGCTTTCTTGGCTGATACAAACACGAGCTCCATGGATTGGGACCCCGTTTCCTTGTACGGTGACTTGAAGCAGGTTGGAAGAATAGGTATAATTCACCTCCAGCGTTTCTGGGAGGGATGTATAGATATCTAATGCTGGGTCGCCGAAAACATGGAACAATTCAAAAGTGAGGCGTTCGTAACCCCATGGATCCCCCCAGGTGTCTGCCATATAGGCTTTTCCGTAATTTAATATTGCACCGAGATGATACAAAGACTCGTCTGTACCGACGCCCGTGTCAAAATCAGGCCATATCGCATCATATAGACCTCTGCAGAGATAATCGTTATAACCGCTGTAACTGGTCGCAGATGCAGCAACGACAGCGACAGCTCCGCCATTGGATTTTCTGATAAATTCTTCAGCGAAACACTCGCCTGGTGTAAACTTTCCTGTTAAACAATTAAGGCTAAATACAACAGGTAGAAGATCTCCGTTCGTTAAGCTGGTAAAATGAGAGGTTGTGAAATAGGGATCACCCCATCCTGATTCCATACCATGGTCTCGGTGATTTAATATGAAAATCCCCTGGTTAATTGCGGTGATGATATCATTAGCATCTCCATCCCAAGCAAAGGTCGGTCGTAGAAGCTCAGCGGGTAACGGTTCACCCTGTCCATAATACCCATTGTTATAATTTGTTGGATTGATACTAGGAGAAGTACAATAAATTCTTTGGCCGTTATATCCTATCGAATTGAGATAATCTCTGACTTCCTCAGAGGTGCGGACGAACCGTCTATCCTCATAATGATCATTGTTATCATCTTGGAAGTAGGCAGCAACAACAAAATTGTTATAAAAACTAGATACTGTGGGAGGGGACTGTTCATAGGTTAATATTTTTTGGACCATTATCTCTGCTTGGTCGGTAGTATCCGCAGGTATTCTTCCAATAAACAGATCAGGGTACTAATCAGTTCCATTTACAGTGGCGTACCAGAGATCCGTATATGTATAATACACATATGTGGCTGGTATAAATTCTGCATCACCAAAGAGAAGGACATATGAAGGACGGGGGGTCCATGTTTCATATGCATTTTTAATATATTGCTGAATCTGGGTAAACGTTGTGCCAATCTCTGATACGTTTATTGTTTTTGCCATCAGACCAGTCGTATGTTTCCAATCAGCAAGTTGTTTTGCTTGATCATAATAATTCTGATGGGTGATGAGTAGATAGTCACATCCATTCTCTAAGGTCGAGGCGGGTTGTTGGAAGACAGTATATTCGATGAACCCCTGCCAGTTGTCAAATATGTTTTTATATAACTCATAAAATGGTTTTTCTGAATAATTAGGTTCGACATTGAGTGGCTCGTGAGAAGCAAATGTCAGTTTAATTGTGATAAAATCATAAATGAAGGCGGTTTTTTGAAACGGGTTATATTGGATAGGATAAAACCTGATTTTAATGAACGGGATATCTCTTAACTTCCCAGTGTCTGATAGTTCAACGAGATTCTCAGGTGAGGTAACGTCTGTTTGATAGGCTGATTCATCAAAGTAAAATACAGGGTCTTCTCCACAGTCGCAATCAGGATCTGGTCCTTGCATTGGATAGATCCGGTCAATGTGACGGGTTTCCATGAGATGAACATCTAGGGTTTGAACCGAGAGTTGAAACGTTGGTATCGCAATGAATTGTGTCACTGCAGGTAATTGTGGGGTTCCAATTTTCCCAATAAATCCAGCATTGGGTATCTCTAGTGTAGTAAACTCTCCAATCTCTGTGATGACCTGTTGTTGAAGTAACTCCGGTAAGTGAAAGGTTATGATCAGTTCATTTTCACTTAGGTATTTATATGTAGTTACATTATTTTGTTCAATGTATTGATCTGGAAGAACATCTGCCTTGCTTATTGGTAACAAACTCGCCAAGAGTAATATGCCAATAATAACGATTACTGTTTCCTTCTTCATTGTCTTTTATCCCCTATTTGGATTATCTTCATGATTATAAATTGAAGATGAATATAAAAAGATATGCACGAGTCACTATAGCATGTTTATAAACAAGAAGAGAAATTGATCAAATTTTAGATTTATTAAAAAAAAATCGCTGTTCATATTTTCAACTTGATTTCGATCTGAGAAATTCTAAGAGGAACTTATGATAAAATACGTAAGGAGGGATTTACGGCTGTGCTATAAAGATTTTCCTATCGGTAATATCTCTTATAATATGAACAGAGCCAGACATCTCCCCAGTATCAGTAATAATCGGTGATGCCGATATTTCTAAATATTTCTGCAGATGGGATGCGAAGACCTCAACTGTTGTTGGTTTTTTTGTTTGAAGGATACTTGCACAAGGACAGGACTCAGAGGATGTATGGGTTCCATGCAAAAGTTGATAGCATTTTTTCCCGATGCATTCTTCCGGTTTTATATTAAGGAAATTGGCAAAAGAACGATTCGCTTTCAGAATGGAAAAATTATTATCTTGAATGAATACCATCTCTGTTATTGCGTTAAATGTTGTTTCCCATTCTTGGATTCCATGTTTTATTTTTTCTTCAGTCTGTTTTATATCTGTGATATCTTCTATGAGAAGGATAACCCCTGGCTCTCCATCGTCGAAGGTTGTGGGGATATGTCTTATTTTAAGGTAGATGTCATGAGTGTTTTGTCTATATTTTTCTTCTATGGTACGCTCCTTTCCGCTAAGTGCCTGCTTCGCATAATGTGCTAGCTCAGGGATTTGAAAAAAAGAGACAGAAAAGGTCTCGATAGGTCGCCCTATGATTTCGGTGCGTTGTATCTCTAGGAATTGCAAGAGGGGTTCGCTAACCTGTAAAAATTTTAATTGTTTATCTAGTATCACAATATATTCATGAGTAAAATCCATAAGTGTTGCAAGAGGGATTCTAGAGGAAGGAAAAAATACTTTTGCTGGTCCGAAGGTGACCATTTCTGTATGGCCTGAGATAAGCAGGATATCAAGATATTTTGCTACTGAGTTTCTATTGATGTGCATTTGTCTTGCGATATCCGTTACCGTCATTCCCTTAGGATTATTCTTTAGAATGGTTTTTATTTCTGCTAGTTCTTCTTGGTAGTTTTCCACGACTGTCGAATGGTTCCTTGCTTTTTATGGATTTCGTTTTTGCTAATCAGTTTTGCTATGCATAAAAAGAAAATTATATATACTAAAAAAATTATTCTGGTATCGCTAGGCAGAAATGCATGGCAAAGTGGTGAAGGGATAAAAACATGAACTCTCCTCTAAGAAACCTATGGCAATACATACCCATCCAAACATCCGCCTGGGGGAGCTTACCACCTTTACACAACACACTAAGCTGCGTCATTTCTCCTCTTCTCTTCCCACATCCCATCCCATTAAATAAAAAAAACCAAAGTAACAAACAGTCCTTCCTACGTTCATGAGGTACCTCTTCCTCCCCAAGCATCCTATCTCCCTTTTTTGAGGTACCTCCTCACAACTCACGCCTCTATGTAATTTTTTCATTTTGGCATTTTTAATGAAAAATAATATATACTAAAAAGAGAAAGATATAACATTATGAATGAGGAGCGATATCACCAAAACAATATTATGATCGTCGACGACGACCCTGATATCGTCTTTAGTTTAAAGATGCTCTTTGAAAGAGAAGGGTTCAAGGTCACAAATGCCTATAACGGAAGACATTGCCTTATTCAACTCGAAAAAGGATTTCAAGGGATTATCCTTCTGGACCTAATGATGCCAGTACTGAATGGTATCGAAACCATAAAAAAAATGACGGTTGATGGTTTTATCCAACAAAACACCGTCATCGTCCTTACAGCAAAACGCATCCAAGGGGAAGAATTCAATGAAATCTACTCATATATCGCCGAATACATCACCAAACCATTTGACATCAACACACTAGTACAAACCGTTAAAAGAATAGCAAAAAAACCTCCAATGAAAAGAATATAAAAAAAATTTAATTTCTTTAAGCAAAACTATATAATAATCTTTTTTATGAAATTTATGATAAAATAAGATATAATAAAGAAATACTTAGGGATTAACCTCCGATTAGACATTGTTTTTCTAATAGTAATTTCACTTAGAATCTCAGTATCATCGATTTCTCTTCCAATACAACCCAATATAAACAGCTCTATAAATAACAATCAGAATGAAAAGACAAGCACCGATCAAAAAATCGCTCAGATCCTATCCATAATCCATGAAAAACTTTTAATGAAATATCTTCAAATCATCGTTGGTTTTGGACCACGTATGACTGGATCCTACAGATGTGAGTAAGCAGCAGAATACATCTTTCAACAATTCACAAGCATGTAGTTACTCACACTATATTAAAACTAGACTGGATGGGAAAATCGCTACTATCCTCATCTCTACACAAGCCAAAACATTGAAGCGACATTAACTGGAACAAACACAAATGACACTTCATCAATCATCTTTAACGCCCATTATAATCCAGTCTCACGAAGCCCGGGGGCAAACGCTGATGGATGAATTACTGCTGCTGTACTTGCAGCAGCCTATGCATTAAACCACTTTGACTTTCATCGTTTCGTTAAATTTGTGACCTTTTCAGGAGAAGAGATTGACCTTTTTGGTAGTCGCTCTTATTCAAAAGAAGCATATGAACGGAATGAACGTATTCTTGTCGAAATCAACGCAGATATGATTGGATACGACGAAGGAAGTCGAAGGATGACTATTACTGCAACAGAGGATGTTGGATGGGTAGCAGATATTTTTGAGAGTATTAATACAAATTACTCAATCGGATTAAGTATAAGCTGTCGTGAAATCGATAGAGCAGAGCACAAAATGTCCGGCAGCAATTACGCAGCGTTTCTTACTTACGGCTGAGAAACAATCTGCTCCTGGAAAGGAACTGTCGACCCGAACTTTCACACAACACAAGAAAATCTCAGCAATGTCAACATAAGTTACCTGGTCAACACGACCGCATCATTGCAGCAACACTCACATATCTTGCTGATTTTCTTGATCCACTTCCACAGATAAGAATTACTTCACCAGGTGTTGGTTTCCTTTACAAGAATGAAATGAAAAAAACGTGAAATCGGCGAGTATAAAACAACGGTCATTGATGACATCTGGATCTGGACTGAAGTTGACTATGCGACAAACTGTATTAAGCGAGCAAAGTTTTACTATGACGGAAAATTAGTCTCCACTGATATAGAGGGCCCCTATAAATGGTAATTCGACAAATTCTAGTTAAGGAAACATCAGATAACTGTTGTTGTCTTCAATCAAGTTGGTAGAAAATCATCAGACTGGAGAGAAATCCGATTCATCAACAGCCCTAGAAGATTCAAATGGTCAAATGATAAATAATGATTCAAAGAAATCAGAACAAAGCATATAAAAACATATGTAGCACTGAATTTATCCCGTCTGGTTCTATCCCATTCTTTTTTAAGATTGAAATAGATAATGTTTCGTAACTCATGCAACGAGGACTTGCGTCATTTGACATCTATGTCATTGTCTCAGAGCTTCAAGATCTGATTGGATGTTATATGGAAAAAATATATCAGCTTTCTCGCGACGAGATTCTCTTGAGAATACAGCAAAAAACAGCAAATCAAAAAGAAGCAATGTATATACGAAACGGAGAACTTTTTTGTCGTACCCAAAAATCGTTTGATACACCTGAGAAACCATCGCTCTTTGCGATGACCTTGCGAAAATATTTACTCAATGGAAAAATCAGTGAGATCATCCAGCATGAGTTTGATCGAATTATTAAAATCAAGGTTGGAAAAAAGGAAGGAGATTATACCCTGGTCTGTGAGTTATTTTCGAAAGGAAACATCATCCTCCTCAATCCGAAGGGAATCATCATCCGTCCTCTAATCAAGCAGGAATGGTCGTCTCGAATAATTAAAAGCGGCGAGAAATATATCCCACCACCATCCCAGATAAACCCGTTTCATCTGACATGGCAAGAATTCCAAGATATTACCTCAAAAAGCTCAAAGGATCTCGTACGAACTCTAGCGACCTCTGTAAATTTAAGTGGGTTGTACGCGGAGGAGCTGTGCGCTCGTGCAAAGATTAGTAAGAAAACGAAAACATCGGACTTGGATTTAGAGTCATGTAAAAAAATCTACGATGAACTGCAGAATTTTCTATCTATTTTCAAACAGAGGAAATTTTATCCGGTGTTTGTAAAGAAGAACAGCGCACTCATTGATATTCTTCCCTTTCCGTTTGTAAGCTATACAGATGGTACATCTCAAGCAACTCCGAGTTTATCCAAAGGCCTTGAAGTGCTCCTATCTACAAGAGAAACCATAGAACCAAATCAAATCAAACATAAGAAAACCATAGAAAAACTTCAGCGACAGCTAATTCAACAACAAGGATTAATCGAAGAATTCAAAAAAACCATCGCCCAGAAGAAACTTGAGGCGGACCTTGTGTATATGAACTTTCAAGCTTGTGAGAAGATCCTACTAGATATAGAGGACTTACTCAAACAAAAAGAAAAAAATGATGCTATTAACAAAATTCGACAGTATTCCATAGTTAAACAATTTGACCCTACTATCAACGAACTAGTCGTCGTAATTAGCGATGGAAAAAAAACAACCCTCGATGTTTCATTGGATTTCCGAAAAAGCGTTTCTGAAAATGCAGATCAAAAATACGAGGAAAGCAAAAAAATTCAGGAAAAATTGAAGGGTGCGGAACAAGCAGTTGAGCAGACAAAACATAAGCTGCAAACCATAAAGGAAATCGAGATTGTAGAGAAGAAAAAAGAAATCAAACATGAGAGGCAATGGTGGTTTGAGCGGTTCCGCTGGTTCATATCTACAGAGGGAAACGTCGTTGTTGCAGGAAGAGACGCCCTAAGCAACGATATCGTAGTTAAAAAATACCTCTCAGACGGTGACCGATATGCCCACGCTGACATCCATGGTGCCCCAAGCTGCATCATAAAATGCAAAGATATAAACGATAAGAAACTCCTTATCTCTGAGAAAACACTAAAGGAGGCATGCGTGTTTGCTGCATCCTATTCTCGTGCATGGAACCAGTTTGCTGAAGCCTCCGCATATTGGGTGCACCCTGAGCAGGTCAGCAAGACACCTGAGAGCGGTGAGTTTGTACCAAAGGGCGCATTTATCATCAGAGGCAAACGTAATTATCATCGAAGTAAACTTGAGGTTGCTGTTGGCCTTATCACTATCGAGAATCAAGAAAAGCTTATGGGTGGTCCAACGACAGCAGTAGAAGAACGAGCGATAAAAGGCTATGCCATCCTTATTCCAGGTACAACAAAGAAAAGTACCATCGCACAAAAACTTGCAAAACAATTCCATGTCTCTACAGAAACAGTAGAAAAATTACTTCCACCAGGGGATTGCACTCTCCTAAAAACCATTGGATTTGATGGAGTATAGGTGAATACCTGTGAAAGTTATCTTTAAAGATCCAAAGAGCGGTGAAATCAAGCTCATCCCTGAGAATCTTGATGATATCTGGCATCTATATAACATCATCGAGGAAGGTGATTTGGTTCGTGCGGTGACGTTTCGTACCGCAGATGGGGAAAAAGCAGATAAGATTCGAGCCAAGAAATCAGAGAAGAAAAAAATGAAGTTAGGACTCTTGGTTGAAAAAGTCGCCTTTCATGAGTTTTCAAACAGACTTCGCATACAAGGCATTATCAAGGAAGGACCACAAGACCTTGGCTCGTATCACACGTTTAATGTTGACGCAGAGGAAATGCAGCCACTCTCCATTGTAAAAGAATATTGGAAAGCACATCATCTTCAGAGGATAGATGAGGCAGTACAACAAAGGACCCAACCAATGTTGGTGTTCGTATCCCTTGATGATGATGCTGCAACCGTTACCCTCCTCTATCAAAGCGGCGTGCAAATTGCTGCTGAGATTGACGCACATCGATCTGGTAAGATGTATGAGAGCAAAGAGACAACCAAGGAGTATCATGGTGAAATTTTTTCTGTGATAAAAACAGTGAAAAAAACCGATTCCCCCCTTGTAATAATCGGTCCAGGATTTGCACGTGATCATTTGATAAAGGTAGGAAAGGAAAAAGAACCTTTGCTTTTCAAGGATGCGATCACCCATGCGACTGCAAACGCAGGATTGAATGGGGTCTATGAAGCACTTAAAATTGGAATCGTTGAACAAATCACAAAGGAAAACCGTGTTTCGAAAGAAACCCAGGCTGTTGAGAAAGTATTCGAGGAAATTAAAAAAGATGGGTTAGTGACCTATGGAACAAACGAAGTAGAAGACGCCTTATCACGGGGTGCTGCAGAAAAACTACTGCTTACAGATGTTATGGTTCGAAGTAAAAACGGGGAACACTTACTTGATCTTGCACGAAAGACAAATTGCACGTTTATTATTATCAATACGATGCATGAAACGGGAAAAAAATTTGAGGGAATCGGGGGCGTAGCTGCACTACTTCGATTCAAATATTAATATCGTTCTCTACTCTGATTACAATGTAGAATAGCATCTCGTTAACGTTTTTTATATATGAGAGAAGCAATATATCATATATTTACAATTCATGGAACATTCTTAGGATATGTATTTGATAGCACTTACGACCATCAACAACATCAAGGTATGAAGAGAATTTTCTATAATAAAAAAATGATGAAACCGACGTTAATTATCACATCTGTTTTACTAGAATAATCTACAGAAATTTTTTTGGTAGGAGGCAATGATCTGTATAAAATGGTCTAAACATACCTACCGCAACCAGTGCTGATAATCATAGAGATATACGGAGGTTTTTCCAGATCAGTCCAATGATCCTCATCTGGTGGTTGGGTAAATTCTCCACCAGTGCCTTTTGTTTTATCCTCAGAGAGAACAGCCTCGTAGTAATCATACGTAATCATTAACTCGAAGCTGTTTCCTTTATCACGTAGTTGTTTTAACAAGCGAATTTCACCGATTTTCACACTGACTACTATAGCAATATCTTTATCAGTCCAGGAATCATCATAGTATGGCTGTTGTTTCAATTTAGCTTTTGCTTCTTGTTCATCAACTGCTTTAATGGGTGATTTAGGAGGGATAATTCCCTTGTTCAGGGTAATTGTAATTGCTCCTTTTCCAGTAATACGTGCACTTGTGTCTGTCTGTATAGAAGCAATACCATCAGGGGTTGTGACCTCGAGTGTTAAGCTATCCAACCCCATCCGCTTCAGGAGAGTCATACGGTCGTCGGTCCAGCTAAGATTAAATGTAATGCTCTTTATGTTTCCTTCAGATATCATGACGGTACCCTCATATGGTGATTTCTTTCCTGCGAATTCTGAAATTGAACTCAGAGAGCCATTTTGTACCGTCCAGTTGACGTCATAGCTTTTTTCACCAAGGATGTCCGAAGGTAAAATAGGCGGTGTTTTCGGAGATTGGTACATCGCGACACCAACACCTGCGATAATAAGGATGACTACCGCGACAATAATAATAATTTTATCGTTCTTTTTTAAGGATATCATGAGGCCACCTGTACAATCTTATTATATAGAGATGATAAATTATAATAATAAGTATGTTTCCTCCTTTATTAAATTTTTCCTCAATATATATATTTAGATAGGTTTTAATTAAACAGGAGAAAAAATCGGTTAATTCATACGTAGCGGAATAGGAGCGTTGCAGCGAGAACATGTTCCTTGTGTTATGCCCTTGAGATTTGAGGAAAAACCATATCGCTCAATAAGGAGATTTTTACAGCGAGGGCAGTAGGTGTTGTCATAATCGCCATGAGCGATATTCCCTAGATAGACAAACTGAAGACCCGCCTTTTTTGCGACTGTACGACAAGTATGAAGAGTACTGAGTGGAGTCTCCTTGATGCCTGTCATCTTGTAATCAGGATGGAATCGAGAGAAATGGACGGGGGTATCTTTACCGAGTTTTTCTTCGACCCATTGGGAAAACTTTTTGATTTCAAGTACATCATCGTTCATACCCGGGATCACTAAGTAGGTAAGCTCCAGGTGAATCCTATGTTTTTTCGCACGTTCGCAGGTTTGGAGCACCGGCGTCAGTCTTGCTTTACAGATCTTTTTATAAAACTCTTCATGAAATGCCTTAACATCGACGTTCATTGCATCCAGATAGGGGGCGATCTCTTTCAGTGGTTCCTCTTCAATATACCCATTAGTGATATATGCCGTATAGAGATTAGCTTTCTTGACCAATTTAGCAGCCTCAAGTGTGTACTCATGCCATATTGCAGGCTCGTTATACGTCCAGGCAACACCATGACAACCATGTTCTAAAGCAAGCTTGCTTAGGCTCTCCGCCGGAACATCTCGCAAGGATATTTCCTTAGGACGTGCCATGGAAATCTGATAGTTCTGACAATGATCACATCTGAAAGTGCACCCGACCGAGCCTAAAGAAAGGACCAGAGATCCCGGGTAGAAATGATATAATGGTTTTTTTTCAATAGGGTCAGTAGCTATTGACGAACACGCTTGATAGATAAGACTATACAGGTTCCCATGCTCGTTTTTCCGCACACCGCAAATCCCCTGTTTCTCAGCAGCGATAATACAATGATGGGGACAGAGCACACACTGTACAATATTATCTTTAATTGGTTTCCAAAACATCGCCTCTTTCTTCATTGCAGATTTTTCAATGATTGAGACTTTATTAATGTTCTTATAGTATGAGTTCGACCCAGTTCCTCAAAAGACCACGATACGGATATCCATCATTTATCTGAGGCTGCATGGATCTGAACTCCTGAAGAGTTTCATCCGTACGTAGCATCACCCGAGCATAGTAAAAAGCTTCCTCGACCGAGACCTTCCCGTCTCGGAAAAATTTCAATTGTCTAAGCACGCCTCTGTCTAACAAACCAGGCTTGTAACCATCTGCTTTCCCAGTGGAGAGACCCTCAAACCATAGCAGAGAAAATATTGGACCTTGAATCGTGCTTGCATACCCTGCTCGGAATTTACTAGTACCCGATATGACTATACGTCCATTACCAGCAATACCTGAGCGTAACAACAGCGAGGTGCGAAGGCTAGCAATAGTTCGATCAGCAAACCCACCCGCATAGCAAGCATCAATGATAATAGTGACCTTCTTTGATTTCAAGGGAGCAAGCAGACTCCCAAGTTCTTTATCAGTCAACGTGTTATCCCAGAGGAATATTTCACTTCTCTCTAGAATCTTTCCTCCTGTGAATGTTTTATTTTGATTCCCTACGCCATGGTTGAAGATCCAGATGAACACCTCACTATCATCATATTTGTTTGATGCATCAATGAGATACTGAAGGGATGCTAGAACGTTGGCTTTGGTCGCAGCCGCGTAGGTGATATCATACTTATGAGTTCGTTCCTGCAGTGTTTTTTGTTTTGTGCCATAGCCATTGTCACTACGAATCCACCCGTCATCAAAAAGAATCATCATCTGAGATGTCGGATACTGGTTGTTTTCGATAAAATATGCTGCAATGTCCTCCGCAAGGGAGAGACCACCATTCCCTAATTTACTTTCATTGGATTGAGGGAAGTTTGCTGCTACAATAAACATCGCCCATTTGTGAGAATCAGAGTCGACAGACTTCGGGTTATATAATTTCACTGTTATCGAGTGAATTTCTGAGTAATCTTTTCCATCATAGGATCGAGCGCATATCGTGTAATTCCCGTTTGGAAAATCATACGTGGTCCAGTCAATACTCCAGCGTGTTGTTCCCGTGGCAGTCGCCCAATTGCTTTCGCCGATTTTTACCTGGACACTTATGATCTCTGTTGTTTTTTTAGCATCACTTGCTGTCCCACTGATCATCACCAGTTGGGCTACCGTTGCCCCGTCCAAGGGATAGGTGATGGTCACTATCGGTTTCTCCGTTGTTGTGGTAAGAGTAAAATTTGAACCGAAAAACCCTGAAAACATACCTAAAACTAGTATAGCAATAACAATAATCGTAAGAGCGATGACCCATTTGAATCTCATTTTTCTCAGTATACTATGTTTCTTTTATCTCCTTTAAAACTTTTATTGAACAGCCCTTACCAGATTACGGTGTTAAAAACGATGCTTTCTGAAATGTTCATAGCCTTTGTTTTCTAACAGGCTTCTTTTGCCTTTATCAAGCAGAACGATATCCTTTTTCCTTGTAACCCTCCCTATCGCAGTCAGAGCAGTATCCTTTTTTTGTAGAGTTTTTCTTGTGTTCTCAAATCTATTCTTTTGTATTGTTACAAGCAGTTCGTAATCTCCTCCAAAATGCAGAGCTACATCATATAGATCAGCTTCATTCTTGTTGCTAAAGATGTGAAGCAACCTAGGATCAAGCGGGAGAGCAGTTTTTTTGATTTCAAACCCAACAGTATTTACCTCTTGCAACTGGTACAATGATGCAGACAACCCGTCTGATAAGTCCATTGAGGATGTCACAGACTGCTGCTTCGCAAGCAACCGGCCTTCTGTAAGTCGAGGTAGAGGTCTGAGTAATGCGTTGGTCAGTTTTTTTTCCTGTTTCTTCCGATTCAATGCATAATACCCAGCACCGGCTTTGCCTAAAGTTCCGGTTACCGCGACGATATCACCAAGTTGCGCGCCAGTTCGTGCCATAAACTCCGATTTTTTAACAAAGCCAAATGTTGTTCCACACAAGGTTATCTCCACTGTCTCCTTTGTATCGCCACCGACAATAGTGGTCCCATATTTCACGGCACACGCATCTGCACCCTTCGTCAGAGCCTTCAGAAACGATTCTTTTGTGCTTTTTGGAAGACCAAATGAACAGACGACACCAAGGGGGGTTCCACCTTTTGCCGCAATATCTGAAATATTCATGGCAACTAGAAACCAGCCCATCTGATAGGGGCTCATCTGTTTTGGGATATGGGTACGTTGGAACATCATGTCGGTGGTGACTAACCAATATGTATTTCCCATATCAATCGCGGCGCAATCATCACCAATGCCATGATGTTTTTTTTCTTTGGTAAGAATTGAATTGATCTGTCGGATCGCTGCCCGTTCTCCAAGGTCCGCTAATCGTTTCACAACTATGACAAACCCAATCAGCATAAAAAAGTTTATCACAACAAAAGAGTTTCGCAATACAGGGAAATCAGAGGCGATACTTCTTGAAGAAAATGACCTATAAAAACAGTGGTGTTGACATCGAAGAAAAGGAAGAAGCAATCAAACAACTCTTGTCAAGCATCTTAACGAAGCGGAAAGGCACCATCGGCAAACCCATGGGAGGACATTACGCAGGGCTCATCGAATTTGGCGACTTCGCCTTGGTCCTTTGCACCGATGGTGTCGGAACCAAGGTAAGAATAGCAGAAGCATTGAAAAAATATGACACCATCGGCATAGACTGTATCGCAATGAACGTTAACGACGCCTTATGCGTCGGTGCAGAACCTCTTGCGTTTGTCGATTACCTTGCCATGGAAGACCCAAACCCAAAAATTACCAAGGAGATCGGAAGAGGATTGGAGAAAGGAGCCAGACTTGCAAATATCTCAATAGTCGGCGGTGAGACCGCTGACTTGCCTGAGCTTATCAACGGCTTTGATCTTGCGGGAACCTGCCTTGCCTATGTGAAAAAAAACCGCGTCATCCTTGGAAATACGATTCAATTAGGTGATGTGATCATCGGATTAAGCAGTAGCGGGATTCACTCCAACGGCTACACGCTTGCCCGGAGAGTCATCAATGAAGCAGAGCTCTCCTACATGGATCATTTTCCTGATGGATTGTACCGCGGTAAGACCATCGGGGAGATTATGCTAACGCCTACCAGAATCTATGTCAAGGAAATCCTAGAGCTCTTCAAGAAAATCGATGTTCATGGTCTTGCTCATATCACTGGTAGTGGACTTTGGAATATCCCACGATTAAAAGAAAAAGTACAATATATGCTGGATGACCCCTTAAAGCCTCAACCAATTTTTTCCTTCCTTAGAGATCAAGGAAATATCGATTATTATGAAATGTATCAAATCTTTAACATGGGAATGGGATTCGCAATCATTGTCTCGGATGAAGATGAAAAGGAGAGCATCGGGATCCTTCGGAACCACTCTGATGCTACGGTCAAGCGCGTGGGGTCTGTCATAAAAGGAGCCGGGGTTAACATGCCCCATCTGAAATTACACTATCGGTAACGCTACCGTTGTTATGTCCTATGAAAATTGGAGTTGTTGAGATACCAAATCGTTTTGTGCTTGCACCCTTGGCGGGGGTTAGTTGTACCTCGTTTCGGATGTTGTGCAAGGAAAACGGTGCAGGGTTGATCTATACTCAGATGATCGATGCGGAGTTTATCAACAAAAAGAATCCAGCGGAAGTCAAACGATTTCTCAATATTCAGGACTGTGAACGACCTGTAAGCGTTCAGCTTATTGGCAGTAAAAGAGATGTTCTTGTAACTGCAGTACAATCAGTCGAGCAGTTCGCTGATATCATCGACCTAAACGTCGGGTGTATCGAAGATGATTATCTGCAGAAAGGATGTGGCGCTGCCCTCCTAAAGGATCTTGCAAAGCTTGAAATCCTGCTTCAAGCAATGGTCGATGCAACAGAAAAACCAGTGACCGCTAAGATACGTATTGGGTGGGACAGTCAGCATATCAATAGCGTCACGGTCGCTCAGTTAATT